>Ga0302271_10001816_pt1 | contig 20034 bp, 10 predicted proteins | sample III_Bog_N1_1_FD_198767 | JGI IMG/M metagenome (GOLD analysis project Ga0302271, IMG submission 198767) | Peat permafrost microbial communities from Stordalen Mire near Abisko, Sweden - III_Bog_N1_1 | ecosystem: Environmental > Terrestrial > Soil > Wetlands > Peat | place: Sweden: Abisko... | reverse complement strand
AGAATTTAAGATTTAATTAATTACGATTTATTATTTAGAATTTATGATTGTGATTATTTAAAGTGAAAATTATTACTTTTCACCCAAAAGAGAATAAACAAATCCTCCTCTTGAATTAAACTGAATGATCCCCCACAGATATTTTGAAACTATTTTTAAATAATTGTAGAAGGCTGAGAAATAAATCTCTGATCAAATTATTTACAAAATTCCATTTTCAGTCTAATACAAAAGATATGAATAAAGCTATTATTTTTCCAAGCAGATAACTCGCCTTATTATAAAATAATAAAGTTGTAAAAATGAAATGGCTTGGATATCTTAGTTGTATGGGTTTTTTTCTTAAACTAATACCTAAATGACATAATTTCTTAATTAATAATGATACTCGGGATGAACTATCCTGAGTTCTCCAAAATTTGGCAGGGTTCACAGAAAGGTAATTTAGATTTAAAAAAAGGAAAGTCTTTTTTTTATTTAGCTCTAATATTTTAAAAATATCTCTTAACTCATTTTTCTTAGGTATTCCCATAAATCCAACTATGGAAATCAACAAAAATATGTATCTAGTTAAGCTAGTCATAATCTTAAATGAAAGTAAAATTAGTATTGCTATTGAACGTGAGGTTGTTTGCTATTAAGTTTCAAAACTACATGTTAAATTCTGTGATTAATCTTGGGGTTGATTTGAGAGGTATTTATTTGAATAAATTTGTAAATGGATGCCAGCTTCTAATAAGGACTGCAATTTCAGCAACATTCTATTCCAGATATTGAGTTTTGTTTAGAAAACAGATTATTAATTTGTGATGTATTAAAATAATTTGGAGATGAGCTCTAAATCTACGGCTATTAGGCTATTAGATGAATTTAGAATGAGTTTGATGCTATCATTTGATATTTAAAATATTTGATATTTTATTATTATTAGCCAAACCTAATGATCTATTTGAGTTATCCTTCCATAATTTGTGTAAATATTTTCACAGTGGATTGTACTATCTAGTTTATTCTTTTTAGCAGTAATATCTTTAAAAGGATTGTGCGAATCAACTATGTTTCTAATATTGTCATGTCCAAAGAGAATCCAAAAGAAAATACAAAAGACACATGAATCAAGGACAAATTAAGAGGGAAATTAAAATAAGAGAGAAAATAACTCTGAAACAAAGAAGAAAGAGAAGAAGAAAGATAATCAGATAAAAATATAAAAAACTAAAACACTTCTAAACTTCAATCTCCCAGTAGTAAAAATGGCTAAGTCAAAAAACTCAACTAACAAGAACTAGATCTCCAAATCCCACAGACAAGGAATCAAGAAACCTAGAGAGAACAAGTACATCTCCACTAAGGGTGTAAGAGAATATTTAGATTATTTGAATAATGAGATCTTTGATCCATTTTAAGATAAATATTGTAGATTTTAAGCAAATCCATAATGCTGTTAACATGGCAATCGAATGCTTGAAAATTGCACGAATTAAGCAATTTAGAAGGGTTTAACTTATCATTTCCTAATTCGAAAATGTTTATTATTAAAAAGGTTAATGCTAAATTCTTGAGAAACAGAAGAAGAGCTGTTAAGAACGATCCCAAGATCGAGAAGTAGGCTAACCTTGCTAAGAGAGTCGCCAAGAGAAATGCTAAGAGCGAATGATTTATCTGGCTTAATAATGTATTAGTTAGTATTGAGTTATGCTCTGTATTTAAATAATTTGAATTACTCAAAATCTTCTAAAAAAGCTATTTATTTAAACCCTTTTCAGATTGTTAATATGGGATCAAGGGCATATTATTGAAAAATCAGAGAGAGAAAAAGAAATTCTAAAATCCTCCATTTTTCATGTTAAACCAACAATCAATCAATAAGTAAAAAGTAAAATCAAAATGAAATTCCTTTTACACGCAATTTAAATTTGCTTACGGAAATTCAAAATAGAAACATAGGCAGGGAATTTGGTTTTAATACAAACAAATCTGCTATCCTGATCACCATAAACCTCCTTCATTTAATTGAAAGAATTATTCACCTATTTTTTATTTTTTGTTTTGTTTTTACTAAAAAACCACTTACAAAGTTTGATTAAAAGCACACAGAGCAATTTTTGTTTCCCGTGTTTATCTGATATGCCATCGAGAACTCCTTCTTGAAATGAAAAAGTTATTAATATAATTGTTTAGGCTGAATACCAATCAGAGTTAAAATTTCCTTGTAGTTTGGTTACAATTTTGAGTAGATTAAAATATCTTGTTTCAGTAATGCATTATTTTTCCCCTTTGATTAACATATTTTGAGCGAATTAGACTTATCAAATCACATTCAGCTTAGTAATATTCACCGTACTTCCAAGTTTATTCTGAAAAAAGAATGATCAAAGAAGATAAGAATGTGTAAAGCAAAGACAAATGAAGATATTTTCTGCATATTTTAGTCTGTCTTTATTTTTTAGAAATTAAAAAAATTTCGTAAATAACCTTAAGATACAGTCCGAATGAAGAATAGATGGATGGGAAATAATTTAGAAACTTAAAGTGAAAATGTGAGGCTGCGAGAAGAAAGATAGATTTTAAAGATTACCACATAATTTAGTTTCTCACTTTATTATTTTGCGTCTTTTCTTAAAGAAAACAAACTAGAAAGTCTAATAAATAACTTTTTAAAGAAAAGAACCCTTTTTGTTCCAGCCATAGCAATAGTAGTTCTAAAATGAGTGCATCAGGAGGGAAAAAAGGAAATCTTATGGGAGTAGAGCTTAAAACAATAGGCTGGATTGAGTAAATGAAACAGATTCTTGATAAAAATAGCAAAGATGAAGATGATGTTTAGGTGATGATGAGACATCTTTCTGGCTTGAAATTCTTCACTAACATATTCCGAAGATTTGGCACCCTTCGGATTTAGAGATTATTCTGTGAGAGCATGGAGATTCAGAGTTTGGATGCTGGAGAATCTATTTTTGAATAGGGTAAAAAATATGAAAATAATAAAACCAATCTAAATCAGACATTTGGTTTTTGCTTTTTAAAGGTGAGGAAGGAGAATGGTTTTATGTTATCTTGGAGGGACACGTGAATGTGATTATACAAAGAAATTAACCATCTAGTTTACTGAATAAAGCTCTTACAAAAGGGTGCTTCTTTGGAGAATTATCACTCATTCATTCTACTATAAGAAGTGCTACTGTTCAAAATGGAAATTAACCTTCTCATCTTGCCAAAATTAATAAATCTCATTTTCATTTCATTTTTGGAAAACATCTAGAAGACATTTTTCTGGATTATTCAGTTGCTCCTTTGAAAAACTGCTTCTTTACAAATCAATGGACAAAGCAAAATATTATTGATTTTATTCCATATTCCTTTCTGATTGAAGTCAACTAATAAAGCGTTCTTCTAAAGGAAGGAGAAGTGGATTCTGACTTCATTTTTCTCATCATCGAAGGTGAAATTAAGGTTTTTAAAAAAGATTTAGCAATTTTCAATGTTTTTAAATCTTATTTTCTTTCTAAAACAGCTAACACAAGAAAATATACCTCTAATTACGTTAGGGCCAAGTTTTATACTGAATGATGAACAACTCTTGGGTTGTTCTTCTCCATTGTACACTTCAATATGTGCATCCACATAGGCAACGCTATTACTCATTAAAATTCCAATATTTTAGCAAAAAGTGCTTTCAGATCAGAATGTTATTCCTGCTTTTATGGAAAAAGTTACTTAGAAATAAAATTTAATTCGCTAAAAAATAGAGGAACAAAGCAGCTTCACTTCTCCGACTTTCAAAGCAGCAGATGGTCCTCAACCTTAGCCTCATTCAGAGGTTAGTTTTAGTAGAGATAACTTTGGTTAGTAAATTAATGAAGGAGCATACTTTCCAATTCCTCCTTTCTTCAGAATTTCTGAGTAACCAAATATGCAAAAATCCATTTTGATTTGCTAAAATATGCTTGATATTTCTTAGTAGTTTCAAAGACGAATGCAGTAGTTCTATGAAAAATACATCTACTGAATAGAAACCAGAGTAGATTTAGAAACTAAAAAGGATCTAACAAAAGGAAGACAAAATGAATCTTGCTAATTAAAATGAACAGTTAAGTCCATTTTCTCCAATAAAAGAGAAATATTTAGAATCAATTAATAGAAATATTGCAACTCAGCCGTTAGAACCAGAGAATCTTTGTGTGCTTCCAGCTAAGAGATCCTTGAATAGTTTTAAGAAAAGTTTAAATGATAAACTGCTAAACCTGCAATAACTTGAAATCAATAATTGTGAAAATTCAGAGAAACAAGCGAAGTCTTAGAGTTTAGCATTAAAAGCAGTCTAAAATAGCTAACAAACATGCTCATCCCCTAAATAAGAATAGCATTTCTAAACTATCTAAGGCGTAAAAGATGTTAACAGATATTCATGTTCAGCTGATCATTTCTTTACTAATAAAATACATCAAATTGATCGCATTGAAGAATAAAATAAATATTCTATGATTTTAGTTAATGATAAAAGCTCAGATGAGAATCTGGACCTTAAGCATTGGCTTGGGAGTGCAAAGCAGTTATCGCATAGCTTGATAAAGGGAGGATCAAAGTCTCTTCACTAAACATTCACTAAACCATAATAACCTTTATTATTCGATGAAACTTCTTCAATAACTGGTAATGAGTGTTCTTCGCAGAGAAGCGAAAGTAGTTAAATATCTTTTTCTTATTACAATGATATTCCTTCTCCTGTAAACTAAACAAATTAATAGCCTGAAAAAGCGAATAAACTAGAAGATTAATAGAAAAAGCCATAAATACCTGTGATTTAATAGCTCAAAGCAAAGGAAAAGCTAACTCTTTAATAAAAACATATTTTCTAAACATTATTCTTTTTTAACCCTAAATAGCTGCAGCAACAATAATAGTAACAATATGGTTGGTCTTAGCATTAGTTTTAGACTATGCCAACAACTATAGCTACGGAGCATCATGATTCCGAAGCAGCTGACTTTGTGACTAGTCCAGATGAGCAGAGTGTAGGAGGAGGAAAAAGAAGGAAAAATCTAATGGGAAAATCGATGATAACAAGTGGATAAGGTTTTGATTATTTAAGAGCGAGTGTTGCTAAACTTAAAAATGATGATAAGAATAAACATCTCATACATGATATCTTTAAAAAATCGGAAGTGCCATCTCCTCCTCCTCCTCCTGTTGCTAATAACTACCCTAACACTAATAATACTAATAATGTCATAACATAATAGTTTAACCAAGGGATTTCTGAAGAAAAGGCTATCGAACTCAGCCCGTAAATACCTTAGAATAATATGTTTAATTCTTCTTCAATATTACTTGATCATTCATCTCATCCTTTGAAATAATTCTTACAATAACCATAATAAGCGTTGTATGTCGCATCTCAGATTCCAGTGGGGCAATAAAATTAATTTTCCTAATACTCTCACTCTTTGCATACTGCTGCAACTTCAGGAGTAGTAACTAGAGCTACAATAACAGAACAATAAAATCTAGATCATAAAGCTACCCTAGAAGCAAGTCCAAATTAACAGCTTTAAAAAAAGAATATATCCATTTCCAGCTTACTCAGACCAAGGTAAAGGCATGATGGCTCTAATACTTGCCTAAGAACTAATTAGATTTAGCCTACAGAGACAATTAATAATAATCATCATCATCATCATCATCAACTCAATTCATTATTATTTCAGAGACATCTTAGCAAAACAGGTTAATCTTCGATGAATTCTTCATAAGTGAATTTATCCAAAAATGTTGATCAACCTTAGATTCAAACAGCTACAGGTTTAATCACCAAACATATTTTAACAAGAAAATAGTCTTTTACGAGTTTTGTTGATAGATAACAACCTAATAAAGAAAGAGACTAGACAGCAGTTAAGCAAAGAGGAAATGAAGATACAACAATCAAAGAACCCCTCAAAAGCATAAGTCTTATCAATTTAAGCTAATTAAAGAATATTAATAGCTAATAGAATTCAACAATTGAATCACCTGTAAAGATATTTCCTAAAAAATCTTGTCTAAAACAACAGTAAAGCAGAGAAACAAATCCTTAATAGCAATCTCAAAAGCGAGAAAAGAGTTTTGAAAATATTAACTAAGCACTGTAACTATATTACTAAAAAGTCTAACAAAAAAAGAAACAAATGCAGCACTCCCATTCCCTCGATTCTTCTTTCTCCCATGGAATTGGCCTTTCTAAGTCCGACCTCACTACAAATACCAACACACAAACTAGTTCTCAATCAAAATATCCCAAAATGTATGATTCCTTGCTATCATCCCTTCTTGATACCAATGTAGCGTAATAGCAACAACCTCCATTGCTTGAATAGCTTCAGTAAAATCGAAAGAATTCTGGAGTGCTAAATATCAAAAAAATAATCTACTCCCAAGCAAAGGAGAGTTTATTATGTGATTAAGACGACAATAAAAGAGACATTCCTTCTTCTTAGATTCCTTCGAACTCTTCTTCACTTGCAAAAAGAAGCTATTCAAAGAGGAATCAATAAAATTCTCAGTGAAATATATTATTATTATTTGCAGTTATTTTTGTATTATAAAGTTGAATTAAACATATGATTAGACATAACATATGTAATAAATCATTGCTACTCTAATCATATTATGTCAAGTAGCTCGATTTCAAAGAACAGAGAAGATATCGAAGAGCTAAGTGACCGATACTTTGAATTATTTATGAGTTCCCTATTGCAAACTATGAGTGCTTTTTCTCCTAGACTCATTTATGGAATAGCCATTTCCCATCCTTGGATGACTTGCCCTATGCCAAGAACAAATGTAAATGGAGTGCCTTCTTTGTTTTCTTCAAGCAATGTGAAATCTTCATCAAATATTTTGTAGTTTATTTTGACTTTTTGCCGTTAACTTGGAAATGTTTTGTTGTCGCCTTTTCTGTAGACTTTCACTTTGAATTAGCTTTCTTCACTTATTGTCATGCTTGTTTTTTAAGGACTCTTCATCACTGATCGCATCCCTGTTAATCAATCAAACAAACATTATTCTTTTATCCTTGTGTCTTCATAAACAATGAACATTACTATCTATTTCCTAATTGATTTCAACAGAAGATGGTTGTTTAATCTCTGAAGTGTTCTCACCATTCTATCGTGTTCTTTTCTTTTCTTTCAAATAATACAAAAATTAATTTGTTTGTTATTGCAATGCACATAAGGAAATTTTGAATTAAAATCCCTCTAATAACGTGTTAACTCCATACCTGCTGAGCCTTTAGCGAATTCAACTCCTGTAAAAAATATTGAGCTTCTTTAAGCGTTATTGAGATCATTGACTACTTGAGAGTATACTTACTCTAGTTTCTGAAAATATCTCTCGAATCTTTACGAAACTCTTTCGACTTAATCTGCTTTGACAAGAGATAACTGAAGCAATCCATTGTCTCCAACTTTCATGTATTCTTTTGCTTGGAGGAGATGGAGACGAAGACTTTAAGCAGAAGGATCTTTCTCAATTTTATCAAGAAGATGTTCGATTGATTTAGCTTCAGGAGAAAGATTTTCTAATGTTCGCGCAAATTTATTTATGGAAACAGAAATGTTTTATGCAATGTCAATGCATTTATCAGCAATGCTCCGAAACTAAGAAGCTAATAGACTCATATCCTTTTCTAAAGTCAAAATAGAGGGATTCAGTCTTAGAGCTTCTGGTTTTGTTAGATCTTAAAGTTCAGTTAGAATAATAAGTAGTGGCTTTTTAGCATGCTAAGAGCAGTGATATTCTTTGTCGTATTAGCAGAGTACGCAGACAGGATGGAATTAGAAAAAACAATCTTCTTCAATGCAAGCCTAGTTGAGTTCTTGCTTTGGATGTACCAGACATTTTGGATATTAAAAGTCTCTGATATTGTTGGTCATTTCAACTAATTTTCTTGAATTGAGATATTTAAGATAAAGTACTCCCAAACTCAATTCAATAAGTCGTTAACTTCTGAATAAGCAGAAAAAGCTTAATTAAAAGGAATTAATGATCAGATAAATAGAATTCCCATCGATAAGATTGCTAAAACAATTTGATGTCCAATACAAAAACGAATAATCATGCAAATAAGCGATTTAGTTAAAAAAATACATATCTGAAAAAAATAAAGGCCTCTTTTAACTGATTATGCTATGATCAAAACTACTTTGTGAAGTTACATTGTTTATCTTAGAGAGAAATGCCAAAATTGCTGGAATATCTAAGAATTGTTTTGGATAATATTTTTGATGTAATGCTTTGATAATTGATAAGGACTAGAATGAAATTCTTCTATTTTTTTACTAAAAATTGGGAGATAAAAGAGAGTTCAAGTGATTGATATCAGGATATGGATATCCAACTTTAGCGATTATTATTATTTTTCTTTTACCATCCATCAACAATTGCAATTGTTTTATTTTTAATTATTATTCGTGAAATGAGGAGGAGGAGCTGCTTTAAGGGATATGCTTGCTCTTCTTGCTTCTTCTGTTTTCGTTCTTATTTAAGTACTAGAATGACGGTCAACTGAGTGTTCTGGTGATTACGTACTTTCTTTTTTGAAAAACTTATTTTTAATATCGCAAGCCATTCTATCAAATGCTTCGTTTATGTTAGTTCCATCAAACGCGCTGACTTCAAAATAAGGAATTTTGTGTTAGCTCACAAATTACTGCACTTTTTGTTGATCAACTTTCTTGACTGCCAGATCAGATTTATTTCCTACAAGGATTAGAATTGCATCACTTGATTTGTCCTTAACAAGTTAAAACCATGATTCCTTGATGGACTCAAAGGAACTCTAATTACCAAGGTCGAAAATGAGGATTATTCCATGTGTACCTTTGAAATAATTACTCACTAATGCTCTGTATCTTTCTTATCCAGCAGTGTCCCAAATATACAACTTGATTAACTCATTGTCAACTACAATGTTTTTTATTTTGAAGTCCACCATCGTTACCTTTATTGTCCATAACAACATAACTCATTAGAAATTCTCAACTGCATTATTTTAGATTTCTTATGAAAATCTAGTTTTTCTTGAATGCTATTTTTTGAAATATCTTGAATACCTTGAGCTCTGAGACATCATCTGGAAAGAATTCTTCAATATATTACCAAAAGATGCTTGTTTTGCCTACTCCAGAATCGCCAACTAAGACAATCTTAAATTTGTTGTCATTTGTCCAGCAAAATATTGTGTCTTTCTCTACTGCTGAAGGTTTGGTTTAGGGTTATTACATTTTTACTACTTTATTTTTCTAGTCACTTTTTTGATATTTAATTGCACTGTATTTGTTCTCGAAACCACAACTACCCACCTTCGTCTCTCAAAGCTAAAATAAATCAAATTATTAAATGATTTCGACCACTATTCTCCCTTTTGATCACTAGAAAAAATAGCATCACTTCAGACTCAAGAGTTGAGTCTAATCCTTAATTGGTTGTGTATTTTCTTTTATTACTTTTTTTTAAAAAAATAACTTCTTTAATTTTGAATACACTTCTGATCTGATTTGCAGCCTCAAATTAAAGAATGTTTAGAGTAAACAAACTATTTACAAAATGCTATTTGGTCATTTTTTTTAATAAAATTTACCATTCTTCTCTTCAATCTAAAATAAAAATTTCTCGCATTTTCTTTGAGAGAAACATAAGATATTATGTAATAAAATTGCATTTAAATCCTTCTTGATTTCGGGAAATAAAAATAAAAATAAAATCTGTCTAAAGAAAAAAATAAATAAAATCAATGAGCGCAAAAGATTTAACTTTAGAATACGCTCCTACTGCAAGAGCAACATGCAAAGGATGTAAACTCAAAATTGATAAAGGTGCCCTTAGAATTGGAGTGGAAAGCGATATGGGAGAATATTCAGTTTTTGCATGGAGACATCTTGACTGCTATAACTTAGGAAAGAAGTATAAAGATATTGATCCATAGGATATAAATGGATATTACTAACTTAAAAAATAAGATAAAACTGCAGTAGTGGACTATTTTGAAGGTGGTGGAAAAAGAAAAACAGCTAAAGAGACTGTCTAGGAGTTGTTGGAATCAGATAAAAAGCAAAAAAAGGAGGAGGTTAAAAATAAGAGAGTCACAAGGAATAATAAAAAAGCATCTTCTAAAGAAGAAGAAAGTGATGAAAGTGAAGAAGAATCTTCTGAAGACGATAAGAAAAAGAAGAAGAAATCATAACTGAAAAAGAAAAGTGAGTTGAAAGAAAAGAACGAAAATATGGGCTACACAACGGAAGAACTTGAAAAATTCAAAGAATATGTAGATATGTTTTCTAAGAAACCAACTGAGTATTTAAAGAATTTATTAGCTACAAATAACTAGCCTAAAACAGGTAATAAAGATGAACTTGTTATTAAATGCTCCGATGGAAAACTCAAAGGATAGATTCCAATATGTTCTGCTTGCGGAGGAGGCAAACTTCGATTTAATTATCGCACAGGAATATATAAATGTCCTGGCTATATGGATGATGATGTTTTCACTAATTGTGGAAAGTCATTCTCTCTGAAAGAAATAACTCGTGAGAAATGGATTGATGACGTTATTTGAATAGGTTTTTATTTTCTGTTTTTTGTCGTTCACTTTGAGAATTAAACTTGATTAGAAAAGATATTTATTTGCTGGGTCAAAAAGGATTAAAATTTGTTCAAAATGACTAATTTTTAGACTTTAATTTTATTGGAAGTATTTTTTTTCTCCTAAAACTCCTTGAATCTTATCATCTGTTTGTGTTTATCTATCATTTTCAATTATCTTAATTTTTTCTTCTACCATCCCTTCCAGTAGACAAAAAACCAAAAACATTCTTTTATTGTTTTTTGTTGATCTTTCTTTTGATTGTTACATTTGATGTACTTCCTTACTTGTTTAGTTTATGTATTTAATTCAAGCAAGTTCATCCTAATACGAATATTGACAATCTATAACTGTTAGATTGGTGATATTTATATAAAAAAACAAGGAATCGAAATATTTTCATAAAAAAGGGTCAGAAAATAACATAAAATTAAGGTATATGAAAAATCCTAAGATTTTAGAGAAGATTTAATAAAATCCATCAAAATCAATAATCTTAAATTATTTTCCTTACTCAAGCTGCCTCAAAGTTGAGAGAAGATGCATAGCGCAAATGTGCTTGATTAACATTAAGGCTCATCTCTTTCTCCATTTTTCCATCCAATTGCTGGAGCTAATTAAACTTAGAGTGGTTCAAACTTACTATGTAAAGATTCCGCAGGAAGAGCAAGGATGCCAACTCATTATTCAAATGGACAAAACAACTAATACCCAGAAGGAATAATTGTGTTGTCAAAAAATCCTGATGCAGTGAGATCAGGGAAAATATCTTCATAGGAACTTACAAGCTTAGGAAGGCTAAGTGGAATGGTTAAATATTCACCAAATGGATAAGAAAAATAAATAGGAATAGGCACACCTAGAAAGAGTGCTTTAGAACTTAGCAATATTTAGAAAAAGAAAAAGAAATCAGGATTCTACTAGGCAATAAAACTACGGAAGTTGGCTGTAAAATGGATGAATATGACGAGCTTTATGAGGTATAAAAAGCTGATTTTCAGCCATTTTAATTTGATTGATGATAAATCGATAATATATAACTAGCAAAACCTTCCAAATAGACTAGGTTAAAATGCAATATCAAAGAAAGGAAAGGGAATCAGAATAATAAGAAAACTGCTGTGTTTAAAGCGAAAGAACGAAGGAAATGAGAAAGCGTAAGAACAAGCTGGAGAACTTGAATATGGTTATGGATAAAAACTAAAAGGATAAATTATTTTGAATAATCTGTTATGGTTAAATGATTTTCTTAGATGTATTCCAGTTATCTCACCAACAGGAACTTTCAAATTCTTATGGGATATCTTGGTGTTGGTAGCTATTATTTCCTTTATGTTTATGATTCCTCTTGAATTCACTTTCTCCTTAAGGCTAGAAGAGATGTTTAATGCTTACTACCTGCGTGCTTGCATTTCCATTCTAATTGCGGACTTTATTCTGTCGTGGAATTTCGGATATTTTGAAAAGGGTCTGCCGATAACCATTCGCTCTCATGTTATTTATAACTACCTAAAAAAGGGTCTGATAATTGATGTCTCTGCGACCTTGTTCCTATTCATTGATATAATATTTCGTTCTAATGAACTAGCAAACAGCTACTTTCATTTGCTTTTTATCCTCAAAATCAACTCAATTAAAGTTATCTTCAAAAAAATCGAGGAACGGTTTCATTTGACTCCACAAATTACCCAAATATCTTCTCTAATAAAGCTCCTGTTTCTAATTCTGACTGTATCTCATATTTTAGGATGCACTTGGGTCATAGTAGCTCACAAAGAAATTGATTCAGGGTAAAGTTCATGGATCCAAAAGGTTTCTTATGACCCAACAGATTGGCTTGCTTAGTATCAGTGTGCATACTATTTCTCAACTGTTACGATGATCACTGTAGGATACGGAGATTTTGCTCCAGTAAGTTTCCATTTTTTTGACTTTAAACAAAACAATAAAGTTGCTTTTTGCGATAGGTTAACAACGTTGAGAGAATGGTGGACATAGTTGCAATGCTGATTTCTTGTGGTGTGTTCGCATACAGCATCAACGCGATTGGAGAGATATTTGCTGTGATTAACCTCAAGAAAAATAAGATAAAAAATGATCTCTTTGCGATTAGCAACTTCATGAGCAAGAAGAGCATTAATCAGTAGTTGCAATATGAAGTCAGAGAGTTTTTAGAATTTCAATGGAAAATATCTTCCGACAGGGATCACGAAAAGGAAGCAGCACTGATTAATTAATTGAGTGGCTCATTAAGAGAAAAATTATTGGTGGAAACTTGCAAACTTGTCTTGACCTAATACAAGACTTTCAGTTAGAATTTCTCAGAGGAATTCATGATTAGTCTGATAGATATTATAGAAGAACATACTATTAGACCAGATGAAATTATCATTTCAGAGCTAGGAGAACAACAAAATGATCTGTTTTTCGTTGAGAATGGCAAAATTATCATCTACGCTGATGAAAATGGTGAAAAAATAATTAAAATATATTCAAAAGGAGACGCCTTTGGTGAGATTGCATTTTTCACTGGATAACCTAATGTTCTGAATATTAAAGCTGTTGAGCATTCGATACTACTTTGCATAAACAGAAAGAGATTCATTTCGTTAATCTAGAATTTTCCAATTGACTACGAAGTCTTTTGCAACATGAAAGACTGTTTAATCTATCAAAATGACTTTTCCTAAATCGGCTTGCAGTGTTACTCCTGTGGATCAAGCTCACACACAATTCGTTCTTGTCCTTCGATTCACCTTATCCTGAATAATGTAAAGATTATTGTTAATATATTAAAAGAGCTCCTTTTCGTAATGTTAGTAGGTTTAAGTAATAAATAGGATGTTAAAGCAAGAAGTTGGAGAAAGGAGAAGCATAGAAAGAATAAGGAAAAAGTTTCCAAGTCTTATCTTGCAAGAATATGTAGACAGATAAGCTGTGAAGTATATAAATTCTAACACCGAAGAAGTTTACAATTATATTGATCAATACTTCGAGACTGAAGAAGATGTACAAAGACCTCAAAGTACTAGATTAATTGGAGACTAGGATGAAGTAATAAGTCCATATCTTGGTCCAAAGGAATCTCTTTAGATTTGTGAGATAGTTTAAGATGGATAATATAACTACGACACTACAACTAATTCGAATAGAGAAATCTCTCCGACAGTATAATCTGCGTTGAAAGAGTCTGGACTCTCTGGGTTAGGTCTGCTGGACTAGTTAACTCATGCTTCAATGTAGAATCATTTGAATTCAACCCACATGATGCAAGGGCAAGGGGAAATAAAATATAGTAGAGTCAACAACAAAGATTCGAAAATAAACTCTACAGTAAATCCTTTTTTCGGTTAATCTGATCTCGAAATCAATTATGACATTCGTCCTAAAAAAAGCATGTCCTCATAGAGTGTTGGTAAACTTGCTTTTTCTTAGGTATCTTAGAAGAGTTCCAACATAAATGCATCTCAGCCGTTGTCTCCTCTTCGAAAGAAAGATAAAAGCTTAATTAGCTAAGCAACTATGCCATAATAACTTGCAAACTAAATGAGATTCGATAAAAATGGGATTCCTACAGTATTTCCTAATTCACTAATTGAAACAATAACTTAACCTGAGTCTGTTGCTAGCAGCCCAAGAGTTAATTTGCAATAACCTACCAGTGCCTAAGGGAATAATAATATTTTCCATAATAAAGGAAAAAAGATGACATAAGTATTGAGTAAAGCAAAGATGAAGGTGCTTGTAGATGAGATTGCAAAAGTTGTAGCTTAAAATCGAGATTAGGAATTAAATCATCAAGTGATCGATGCTGAGGAAGAGTTCGATAAGCAAAGAAATTATAATTTCTACATGCCTCACAACAATCTCTCCACTGTGCTTGAATACATTCGATTCAGGCAGAAAAACATAAAAACCATTAAAGCTTCAACTCGGAAGATTTCTTATTCCAGAAACAGTGCCTTTGAACCAAATCGAAAGCTCACAGCTGTATCTATGAATATTCTCTAAAACCCTTAAAACTACTCTTTGATTCGTCGATTCGAGTAATCGAACCTTCCAGGGATTTAAGAGAAAAAAAGGCGACAAACATTCCTCAACAAGAAAAGGAGGAGTAAGAAATTAGCAACCACGCATATCTAGAAACTCGTGATGAAATTTGAGGAGATTTCAAATCAAATCGTTTAGAATCCTGATTCGTTATCGGATCCTATCACTCCATAGAATAATATCTTAAACAACGGAGAGAATAAGGAACAACAACACTCTTCATCGAGGACGGATTCTCTCATTGACGAGTTAGCTCTGAAGTATCATTTGGATGAGAAAAATAAGAAAGATCCTTTTAATGGTAAACCGATATTTTAATTTCCTCCTAATGCTCAAGATGATATCTTCACTAGCGGGTAATTTATCAGTGAACAAGTACCAGAAGTTTAGGCCCTCAATTGCTATCAACATCTTCAAAGTTACATTACCCGAAAGGATAAATTCTATGGGTTTAAGAGTTAAAAAATTGTATTAAACGATTTTTGTTCTCGTGAAGAAGTATGGGGCAATCAAGATACAGCGTAGCATCGCTCGTTTGTAAAGAGCGTATTGGATCCTGAAGTAAATCTGCAACCAGAATGTTGGTTGTCCACTGTTTAGTTTCCACACTAAGAGGATTTGAATAGTTCTTAATCGAGTGTTCCTTAGACATCTCGGACTATCTTACCCTTAGAAAATATTCTTCCGATATTAGCTAATAAAGACTACAAGTTTGAAGAGTCAACTTCTTTGAAGAAAGATTATGCATCGCTGTCTTAGGATCAAGGCAATTAAGATAATAAAAATGCAAAAAGTATGACCTTCAAATAAAGTTCTTAACGCTTGGAAGACAGTTAATTTCTGTGAAAAGTGTTTTTTAATACGTTATTACAACTTTCCACTAATTAGATTTGTATTTACCTTTTTCTGCATTGAATTGCATGTAGCAAATGATAAATACTTTTTTAAAAAATGGAAATATGATTTTTGAATCATACTAACAACTGCAGACACATTTTAAAATAACCGAATTGTAAAAGCAGAAATTAGAAAACTTCTATGATAGTAAGTGCTGCTAGTTTTTAAATAATTCATTTGACTCAAAACAATAAAACAACTATCTGAAACGCAATTAAGACCAGTATTGCATTAAAGTGATAATTATTAGAAAATATAAAGGTGTTTTTCAAAGGGTTAATTTTGCAGAAATGAGTTAACTCCTCAACAGAAATCATTTGGATCAGAATGTTGATGCAGTCATCGATTAAATTATGAAATTCAAGGATAAAAACAAATAGCCAATGCTTGTGTCTTTCAATTTGGAATTTATCATTGACTTCATCAGTCAGAATCTCCCTCGATTGGAGTTGATCTTCCATTAGATGATGCAAAAGAAAAGCATAGATTTGATAGATTTTGTTTACTACATGCTCAAGGAAATGCAATACAAAACGAATGAAACACTCTTCGTGGCTATCGCGCTGATTGAATTCTACAAAGCTGTTGCGGAAAGTGAAAACATAGCTGCAATGATATATTTCTAAAATATCACAAACTTCATCACCGAGCACAATATCCCTTCATTTATTCAAGGTTTGATTCAATTATTTCTCAACTCTTTCTCATTCTCTAACTTTGTCTATTTACTTTCACTTTTCTTAACAAAATGATCTCCTAAACATAAACAGGAGCTAGCAGTTAAAGAAAAATTCTAACAAAGAAATTGCCTGAAGAAAGGAGGTTTAATATTAACAAATAGTAAAGAATAATTCGCGATATCGATATTAATCCCCCGGTCTTGCTGTAAGATGATAATTCCTTGATCTAACGCCTCACACATGTAGGCAATTTCATCGATTCAATGCGGCATAATAAAAATATGATCATGTGTTCTTCTTTTTCTCCTTCACTTTAACGAATCATCACTGTAGATAGCTACTCTGATCGATTCATGTTTTATGATCCGAATTGTGTGGTGTCTAAGACTATCAAGCCTGCATTTCCAGCTGTAATATTGCAGTTTAAATATTTTGTATGGATAATAGTATTTTTTAAGCTAAGAGGATAAGTGTGCGTGGATGCTTTTTGGTCGTGTAAGTAAATGCGATTAGGTGCCTGCTTCAGGGATGGATATTTGATATTCTGGGATGCTATTGATAACTTTCAGTTTGAGAAAGTGTTCTAGACAGGTTCCAGTATTGCAGAAGAATAATTAAGAATATGGTAAATGACACATTAAATAATTCTTTGTGCTTTTAGCTTTATTCCTTTCTCTTCAGGTACATAGAATCAATTGACAAATGGATGACGATGGATAAAAATAGCAATCTCTTTATTTGGGATCTTGAGAAGGAATCTGTAATATATTCTTCAGTAGAAAATGTATTTGCTTTACAAAAAAAATTTGATTATGAAATAAACTAATACAGGTGAGTTAGACTATAAAATCAGATAAGTTCCAAAATGGAATCATTTAGTTAGTTGAGATTCCATATCTCTAAATGACAGCGATAGCAACTGGGGACAATCAGATTCTCGTCTGGGATTTTGTGAATATGAAATAGCTCTTTCAGATGGAGACAGCTCACAATAGACTTAATTAAATGATATTTTCTAAGAGCTACCAGGTGTTGCTGACTGCTGGATTCGATAATGTTGTCCATGTTTGTTCGTTCTAAAGCTAGAATGATTACATTTATATTGGATCTCTTATTGGTCACTAATCTCTGGTCACTGCTGTCTAGTGTGTGGAGAATACGCCTATGGTGATCACGACAGATGATCAATTCAATATTAAAGTATTGTAGTTTATAGAAATAATCGGGAAAAACAATTAATTAATTTTTGACTTTTTTTAAGGTTTGGGATATCAGGACAATGAAATGCACTTAGAATCTAAGCATAAACCTGAGACATTCGATAAGATTCATCCATGTTCTTCCAGACAGAGTTTGCTTTGTTGGATCTAGAGTTATGTGTCTCTTTTTTGAGAAAGATAAAAATTAGAGAGTTTCAGATAAAGACTAAAGTCTTCCTATCGCTATTTAGTATGATTCTAGATCATAGGAATTGTATGTCTGCAATAGAAGAGATGTTCGAATAATCGATGCAAGCAATGGAAGGACTAAGCGCATAATATAAGGCATCAATGCTTCCCAAGAGGATGAAATTACAACATTTAGAATATTCCAGCATAGCCAAAAATTCATGGTTGGAAATCAAAAAGGTATATTTATTAGACTTTAGTTATGGTTTTTGAATAAGTCTAATAGATGGTTGTTTTACATTGTTTTAGGTCAAATCAGCACTTTTCAAGTTAAAGACGGGCAAAGTATTGATAAAAGTAATGTCCACAGCGATGAAATATCTGTGCTTAAAATGGATTACTTGAACAAACTTCTCGTGAGTGCTAGTTTCGATGGATATTTGTTTATTTCAAAGTAACTTCCTAATGGCACATTCGAGCGGCTCAGAGAATTGAATACTGGGCAAGAGATTTAACTTGTAGGCTTATCTGTTTATCATAATATCATCGCACTTGCGTTCACAAGCAATGAACTTTATTTAGTCAATTATGAGTTTGGAAGAATGGCGGCTATTTTGTCTTTTTCTACTGGAGAGGAGCCAACAGCAATTGAATTTATCAATGGGTATTCAGTAAGCAAGGAGCAGCATTAAGTTGAAGGTTTAATGAGTTTATTTTTGCTTTTTAGATTATGGTGGTTGGCACTTCATTTGGATTCGTCTACTTGATTCATTTCAAGTTGAACGATGAATCTGTGGATCTTCGATTACTAGCGAAAATCAATTTGAGTGGAAGCAATAGCCAAGAACAAGAAGAATCTGAGACACAGGATTAATAGGAACCAGTTGATTCAATAGTTGAAGAAAGAACATCTGCTCTAAAAGATGAGGAAACATCTAATAAATCTCAAAGCGATAAACTCAATTTGAAGAGTGTTCCCTCAAGTTCTTAACTACCGCAAAAGCCGAAGCCTATTCCTACAAAAAAAGATTATATTTCCTGTTCTTAGATCATTGTTGATCCTTAAAATAGTCATCTTGTGATAGGAATGTAAAATGGAGAACTTAAAGTCTATGATATTGCTGGGATTATTTCACTTAGCTAAGTGCAAAAAGTTCCTAACGTCAATACGAAAGTTAATTATAATGCCTTTCGATCTTGTAAGGAAGATGCAAGAAGGACTATGAGTAAGATTAGTAAATTCAGTATTGTTTCTGGAGTTATAATCAAGGATTCAGCACCACAAGAATCAACCACTGAAACCAGGCGGCGTAGTATTTTTCTAGGTTCAGTCGCAATAGAAGCCTTACACACGCCTTCACATTTTCAAGGAAGCCCTCAAGCAGGAAATAAACTCAATAGCTAATTTACTATGAAATTTCAGGAACCAAAAACTACAAATTAAATAGGATAACTAAAGAAATCTCAAGATCTTGAAAGAATTCTATCGAATGTTGTCCTACATAGCAGTGTTGCAGCGCATAAAGATTCTATTGTGTGCTTGCAGTTGATTGAACTTGAATAACAGTACTTGCTGACATCTTCTCTCGACAATCACATCAAGGTAGCTTATATTTTAGCAATCACAAAGATCACAAACTTATTTAATTATTTTCCTTCAGATCTGGAGATTCCCTTAAATGAGCATATGTTGTAATATTAATGTGAGTCACCCTCTTCCAATTCAATGGGATATTCAAATCGATCAGGTTCAGTAGAACAAGGCTAAAATACTTTTTGCACTTTAGACTCTACAATGCATAACATCGAAATATAAGCTCTCCTTAAGACAAAGTGAAGTAATGCAAATAGTTTGTTAAAAATATGGCTAAGTATTTCATTTTTAATTTGCAGAACAATAAATTATGCCTATTCAGTTTTTTCGAGGAATTGAAAAAAGAGAATCCTTTTCTCAAAGAGACTCACTCTCAGACGAATTCAAAAGAGGTAGATTTTATTGTTTATTTTTCAATTATTTTGGTATTTTGTAACTGCTTTTGTAGTAGAATAAACTTGTCTTTGGAGATTAGTAGGATGTTAAAAAAGAAGAAGATGCTAGCAGTAATCCTATTTTGCAAGAACAGGAAGTGCCTAGGCTTTCTTAAGGGGAGAATATTACTGTCGATCATGGAAATGTGAAAGTAATGAAAGATGAATTTACAAAGAGAGACCTCTTGTTTGATAAAATCAAAGGATTCTACTCAGAAGAATTGCGGGGGCCTTCTTTGAGGCATTTCAGTGAGATGAAAAAACTCTATGAAGGTAATAATAAATAGATTGAAAGGAATTTTGTTTAATGTGGGGATAAAATAAAACAGATTATTGTGAAAAGATTGATTATTCTTTTGAAGGTGTT
>Ga0302271_10001815_pt1 | contig 20036 bp, 20 predicted proteins | sample III_Bog_N1_1_FD_198767 | JGI IMG/M metagenome (GOLD analysis project Ga0302271, IMG submission 198767) | Peat permafrost microbial communities from Stordalen Mire near Abisko, Sweden - III_Bog_N1_1 | ecosystem: Environmental > Terrestrial > Soil > Wetlands > Peat | place: Sweden: Abisko... | reverse complement strand
TAAATGCATTTATTAAAAGGTTCGCAATCAATGCCAACACTAATAAAAATAAACAAATCATCGCGGAACTGAGGAACTATGGCAAAATTGCCGCTTAGTTTAAATAATTTTATAACGAACCATTGAATAATAGAAACATTACTAAAAGTATGCTAATATAATTCGTCTTATTGTAATGTTTGATAAGAGATTCTAATCCAACTAACGAATTTGCAATTTTGATTTTTAATTTTAAATCTTCTTGATTATTGTCGTTTTTATTTTCGATCATAATTTATTTGAAAGATATTTTAAACGTTTCTATATTTCATCAAACATTATAGGTACTTCTCTCTTTAATACGATTAAACAGTCATTCATCAATTCACGAATTTGAGGATGGGCTTTTTCACTACAACGTAATTTTAAAATATGCCTCCATTCACGTAAATTGGCTGTTACTACAATTTCTGTTTTCAGACTATTAGGTAGTACTTCTCGTGCTTGTTCTGCTTCTGCACCGTTATCAACTAATTGCCTGTACGATTCCTCAGCTCGCTTCATCGAATCTAACCATATATTTTGTTGCTTTATTGACCAATCGTTCCACCAAACTGGTTCGATAAACTCGATATCGCTATATTTTACATACCGTGTCGATTCTTGACTAAATGCACAGAGTCTATGACGTACTAGTTCATGAGTCACTCCTCTGTTCGTAATAAGCCTAATAGTTAGAGAAACGTGTTCAAATACTGATTCATGACCTAATTCTAATATTTTAGTTACAAAAACTTTTGCCGACTCATTATTTATTTTGTTTTCAGATTTGTGGCATATTCTTCCTGCTTTTTCAATTAATTCTAATGCATTGATCGGCAGTTGCATGATTTCGAAACTCTGTTTTATTATTTTCATGTTTTATTAGTAATAAGATGCAAATTTGTGTCTGGCAGGTAATAACTAATGGGTTGCAGGTAATTTTTCAAGACTATCCTGACATGCCTTTCCCCACAGCAACAACCGCAACGATAAATTCATTGTATGTCTTAAGGATGGAGTGGCATTCATAGAAAATAATATTTAGATTTAATGAATCAAAGACTATTCAAGAAGAGGAATCGAACTACTTACACCGGCAAAGTCGATCTTGTTAAAAGAAGCACCAAAAATAAATATAAAATATATAAAACACAAATTTATTGTGTAAAATTTTTAATATTCATTTAGTATATAAATCTTATATGTTCCTAAATCCTTTTCTACAGCCGTTTTCAGGACTATTATTTGCAATTATGTCTTTAGTTATTTATATTAATTTCTTTTTAAGACATTCGTCTAATTTACGTCGTACAACTTTCACCGATTCGTTTTCTCTATAAGAAACAGACTTCGAATAGACATAAATAGACAGACACCGAAAACAAAGTATTTCTTTGATGCCGGTTGTCTCCTTCCTGCATTTTATCTTGATTTTTGCTCTTTAATTTTTAATGTTGGCTCTTTATTCTTGCCTCTTAACTATACGCATTAAAGTTAATAAGCCAAAATCAATTAACCAATTTCCATTTTTTCTAAAACAGCTATTACGGTCAAAATACGGGGATATATTGCAAATAACGTTACTACCCGGTTGAAATTAGTAACTATATGTTTTTGGGAATGCTCTTTTTTACCTTTTCTAACGAAGGAAAAGTCCTTAAAACATCTTTATTTTGCATGTTTATACCTATTCCGCAACCATTTTTTCATACCTTATTCCCTGCAAGTGTACTTCTTCTTATGATGCTATGGTGTTTCCGCTAAAGCAAAAGATTAACTTTGCTCTTTAATTTTTAATGTTGGCTCTTTATTCTTGCCTCTTAACTATACGCATCAAAGTTAATAAGCCAAAATCAATTAACCAATTTCCATTTTTTCTAAAACAGCTATTACGGTCAAAATACGGGGATATATTGCAAATAACGTTACTACCCGGTTGAAATTAGTAACTATATGTTTTTGGGAATGCTCTTTTTTACCTTTTCTAACGAAGGAAAAGTCCTTAAAACATCTTTATTTTGCATGTTTATACCTATTCCGCAACCATTTTTTCATACCTTATTCCCTGCAAGTGTACTTCTTCTTATGATGCTATGGTGTTTCCGCTAAAGCAAAAGATTAACCACACTAGCCACAATAATTCACAATATAAATTTGTGTTCTTCTATTGTAACCTGTTTTATTTTTCTTCTGTGTTCTATTGTGTCTATTGTGCTTACGTTTTCTATTGTGGTTACGTTTTCTACCGTGTCCTTTTCTATCTTTCTTATGTGTTCTATTGTGTCTATTGTGCTTACGTTTTCTATTGTAGTTACGTTTTCTATTGTAGTTACGTTTTCTACCGTGTCCTTTTCTATCTTTCTTATGTGTTCTATTGTGTCTATTGTGGTTACATTTTTTACCGTGTCCTATTGTGGTTACATTTTCTACCGTGTCCTATCGTGGTTACACTTTCAACCGTGTCCTATCATGGTTACACTTTCTACGGTATCCTATTGTGGTTACATTTTCTACCGTGCTCTATTCCCAGATAATCCTTCAACCCGTTCTTGTTTTTATGCACGATTTTATTATCTTTGAAGTCCATCAACCTAAAAACAATGAATACATTAACCGACACACTCAAAGCCATTTATCTTCGCCACCCCTATCTGGTGGTCCTGCTTATAAGCGTTTCACTTACAATACCCTGGATAACAATGGGCGAATTCTACGTGAAAGGCGAACCTCGTGAAGCCACTGTTGCCACCTATATCCTCAATACCGGCAACTGGGTACTGCCCGCCGACTATGCCGATGAGGTTGCCTACAAACCGCCTTTTATGCACTGGTTTATTGCCGCCTTTTCGCTGCCCGTCGGCCATGTAACCGAAACAACCGCCCGTCTTCCGTCAGCTTTGGGACTGATTGGTATTACCCTGATGTTCTTTACCCTGCTCTATAAACGGAAACCCACATCCCGCGCGGCACTGGCGGCCCTGATATTACTCACCAGCTTCGAAATGCATCGTTCCGGCATAGAAGCCCGTGTGGATATGACGCTTGCGTTCTTTATGATCGCCGGACTTATCAGCCTGTTCAAATGGGAAGAAAAGGGGTTGAAGGGCTATCCGGTTTTGATTCCGGTCTTCCTGGGAGGAGCTGCCCTGGTAAAAGGGCCTGTGGGCATTCTGCTGCCCTGTCTGGTCTTTGGGATATACTTACTGCTCCTTCAACGCTATTCGTTGTGGAAAATTATCGTCAAGAATGTGGTGGTGGTCTTGCCCGCACTGGCTATCCTGCTGGTTTGGTACGTGCTGGCATATCAACAGGGCGGCAGTCATTTTCTGAATATAGTCTATGCCGAGAATTTCGGACGGTTCTTTGGAGGCAACAGCAAAGAGCTTGGCATTTCCTATGAGTTAGGTCATGAAGGCCCCTGGTGGTACTATATTCCGGCTATTATTCTCGGCTTCTTACCCTGGTCGTTCCTGTTGATCTTCAGTGCATTTGGCGTATCCTACAAAAAGGTATTCCGTAACTTTCGGCCGCAAAAATCTGCTTTTTGGCAGAAACTGGCTTCGATGGATAAGATGACCTTGTTCAGTATCGTATCGGTCATTGTCATTCTGACCTTTTACGCCATCCCCATTTCCAAGAGGAGTGTGTATATTATGCCGGCCTATCCTTTTGCAGCCTATTTGCTGACCTTACTGTACGAATGGGCGCTGGACGTAAAGCCTAAACTGATCCGCACGGTAGGCTCTATCGTTTTGGGATTATCGGGTGTCATCCTGGCTCTTGAGTTTCTTTTCCGCTTTGTAAATTTAGGGAATCTTGCCAATCCGCTGGTCCACGACACCAAGACGTTACATGACATACAGGTCTTTTCGACAGCCTTTCAGCATCCCGGCATACTGGCAATCGTAACATGGATTTTACTCCTGGCAGCCTTTCTTATCGTTATGCCGTTGCTGAAAACGAAGACTTCGTATACCACTATTTTCGGCACATTGGCCTTGTTTATATGCCTTCAGGTGCTGCTGGAATCTTCCGCGTTTCCTGTCTTTAAAGATTCCTATTCATCCCGCCCGTTTGCCGAAAAGATTGAAGCGAAATATAACCTGAAAGAGAATACCTACGTAATGAACGACCTGAGCAGATTCCCCAACCTGTACGGGTTGAATTTCTATACCGGGAATCATTTCAAGAACTTTGAAAAAGAACAACCATCGGGTGGTTACTTTATCATTGGCTCAACCATGATCGATAAGGTAAGGCAGGAATATAGCGGGAAGTATACTTTTGAAGAACTGGACAGATCACCGGATAAATTCAATGACTTTAATGACATACAGGTTATCTATAAAATCATTAAAACCGGTAAATAGTCATCTCTCGGAATGCAAATGACGCGAAATGCACAAATCTGCACAAAAAAGAATCTGTTTGTAAAACAAACAGATTCTTTTTTTATGTGGTAAAAGCAATACGGTGTTATGTTTCAGCGAAGAATAAAAAGCAGATTGAAGAGGAATCAGCGGAATAAAACGGATTCATCTGCCTGACCGGATTTTAAGTACGGATTATATTCCGGCAAATATCAATGATAAAGATTTCAGCCTTTTAGATCCGTTCAATTTAGGAGTATTCAGGATCCGCATTCAATCCGACAGGCCGGCGTACAACTGCGTTCTGTTCCTGTTTCCGGCTTCGGTATCTGATCCGGTATGATTTGTATTCTCACACTTTACGGCAATAATTCGTATTTTTTGCGTCTTTTTCGTTCTACAAATCTTTCAAAATGCCGGACCGGCTAAAACAAAATATCTTATAAAAGTTTCCCTGTTTTATATTTTTGAACAATCTTCTCGAGCTGGGCATCTTCTCCCAACGAGTCGTATTGCATTTTCAGATTTTCATGAAAGAACAAACCCACTCCGTACCAAAACGTTGCAGGTATCGCTCCCTTATAGGTCTTTATAAGTCCGTAAGCCGTTTGATTCGTCTCACGGGCAATCAATTTAAGTAACAATTTCCCCTGCGAGGTAGACATACTCCGCACATCTTTTTCAAATTGAGCAAACAGTTCTTTCTCTGTCTGTTTTATCAGCTTACGTCTCTCACTGTTATCTTTTACTTTAGCAAGTTGGATATTCATGCGGGTAACGATATCCTTGGTCTTTTGGACATACGGATATACTTTCTTAAAAGCCATGATCGCCCGAAAATTATCAGAATAGAATTTTCGATCCTCCGCCGAATTAATTTTCATATCGGCGGTTGCTTTCTGAGCCGGCTGAACGTCTTTTTTCTGAACCGGTTCTGTTGGAAGGCTGTCGGGCGGAGTCATATTCTTTATGTCCTGAATCTCTTTTTTTAATTCCGCAATTAATACCGAGTCTGCTTTCTCCGGTGGAACCCCGACTTCATCATCCGAAGGGTCATTCTCCACATCAGTTGAACTCTCGACGGCTTTGGACTGCGCCGCAGATGCCGACTTTTCAGCCGTATTTTCAGTCTTTTCGGTATTACTTTGAGGCTTTAACGAGGAGGGCATCGGAATATCATCCATTAAATCCTTTTGGAAGTCAAGAGGGACCTCCTTATTGGCCTGATCATCCGGATTATCAAGCATAGAATTCCCAAAAGGTTTTATGCAAAGAAACAAAATGAGCAATCCTAAAAAAGTCAGTGTGCCGGTTGCCGCTATAAAGTGGGATTTATATTTATTGAAGGTATTCATTTTATAGTTACTTCCAAAGTGGACCTGTTATTACTTTCTGCTCTTTCCATTTTGAAGTAAAATCGGGTACAAAGATAAACATTTATTTCAGCCCTGTAAGTAAGTGTGGGCTTAAATGTTGATTATATACAAAAATAAATTTAACACAAGCCCGTTCATCCGGAACCGGTAACCGGTACTTTTCTATCCTGTATGATCTTTTGCTGCTTCAATATAAAAATAAATCACATCATTCGCGAGCATTGAACAACCTGGGTTCCGATGTCCGACAGTGACAGATCCGGTTAATAACAGTCCACAGAGCTCCCATCTATTAGGTAAAAAAAACACAGGACACGACCCGGACAAGGCTTCTACCGTTCATTCGCAACCTATCGTTTAAGCCGCTTGTCAAAACGTCCGTATGACTTTCATTACCGGTATCGACATCCGGCAAGTTTCGACCGGAAACATGAATGACCGTGGCCTCAGGTAGGATAACGTTTATTTTGAAATTAAAAATATTTAAATAGCGATCTGTTACCCGGTCAATCGGGATACAGGTTATCACGTCGCACCTCTGTTGTATCGGCACGCTCCCTACTAGACCGGCAACAGGACTATTAAACCTGTCATCCAACCGACTACGGCGAACTTTCCAACCTTCCATATCCGGCCTGTCCCTGTCTTTTCGTTATCCTTCCTTCATCATTTACTCTACGTTCGTTTTAGAATTAATCTTATATCATCCGTAAATGATCCGTATATAATCCATATTTATATAAATACGGGTTATATATGTTTTATATACTGAATATATATGATTTATATACGGATTACTTAAGAACAAAGAGTGAATGAACGACGAAGGAAAGATGGAGCAATGGTATCGGGATCAAAAACAATCGTGAATGACAGACGTTATTTGAGAATATAAATCCGGTTCGTTGAATACTGGCGACTAAGGTCAACAGACGGTCTGCCGGTTTAAATTTCAGTCAGCATTTTAGTGATAAGTAAGTGGGACCAAACCTGGTCGCATTATTTACAGAGGCACAACATAAAAACAGAACACAGACAGAAGCGGACAGAATGGAGTAGATACGGAGTTTAATCTCAAGGAACCGGAACGACTTCGACGATTGAAGTCGGTATTATTCAAAGCAATACAACTAAAATTCGGTCTTCGAATCCGGTTCGGGACAGAAATCCGTTTTATTCGTTGAATCCGTAAAAATTGGTGTTCCGGACTTTGCTAAAACAGAACACGACCTTGTTTTCAGGACGGAAGTCCGGGCCATAAGCGGAAAAAGCCAACCGCTACCGGCTTTTTTACCGGCAGATATTTTGTACTTTTGCGACGCATATAACACAATTATTTTAATGACATACCTTCGAAAACCCGATTGGCTTAAAACCAAATTACAAAGTAATGCCCGATTTGTTCATGTAAACAACATTGTCAAGTCGCACGGGCTGCATACCATTTGCTCAAGCGGCCGGTGCCCGAATATGAGCGAATGCTGGAATAAAGGAACCGCAACATTTATGATCCTGGGCGAAATCTGTACGCGCTCCTGTAAATTCTGCAACACACTGACGGGGCGTCCACTCCCACCCGATGCAGAAGAGCCGGCCAAACTGGCCGAATCGATCCGGCTAATGGACTTGCATCATGCCGTGATAACATCCGTAGACCGGGACGATCTGCAGGATGGCGGTGCAGCTCATTGGGCCGAAACGATCAGGGCCATTAAAACAATAAATCCGAATACCACGCTGGAAGTGCTGATTCCCGATTTTGATGGAAAAACAGATTTAATTGATCTGATCATTGCGGAGAAACCAAACATTATTTCGCATAATCTGGAGACGGTCAGCAGACTAACTTCGTCGATTCGTACCAAGGCAAAATATAAAACCAGCCTCAGCGTATTGGGGTATATAGCCTCCCGTGGAATTACCGCCAAGACAGGCATCATGTTGGGACTGGGAGAACGGGAAGATGAAGTATTATCCCTTATGGATGATGCCCTCTCCACAGGTTGCTCCATCCTGACGATCGGACAATATATGCAACCTTCGAGACAGAATATCCCGGTCAGTGAATACATTACTCCCGAAAAATTTGAAGAATACAGGCTGGCCGGAATTCAGAAAGGGTTCAGGCAGGTTGAAAGTGCTCCGCTGGTTCGATCGTCCTATTGTGCCGAAAAACATGTCCAATAAAAGGGAGCCGATTCCATGTAATTACAATGAAATAATAGCAAAATAAAATGTTTTGTTATTCAGCAGGCTTAAGTATAAAATTTGTAATTTAAATACTTGATTTAATGCCACTTTAGTGAATTCTTTAGGATAAATTGTATATTTGTAATTGTTACAAAATTATAATGTATCTATTTTTATCATATTTATGTTATAAAATTCCCACATTTATCATTGTGAATAGAAAATTATACATATATTTGCCACGTAAATCTAAAACAATTGATTTCGAAAGAGCTCTTTTCTTCCCGTTATTCAGTATAGACAACTGACAATCATTTTAAATTTCTATTTCAGAAAGTTTTTTCAAGAACGATTCGTTTAGATAAATAATTACCGTGCTTGGTAATATTATCGATTACTAAGTTTTATTTATTAACAAATAAACTACAACATTATGAAAAACGTTGAATTTGAAAATGAATTAGTGGCTTTACAAAGCAATATGAGAAATTTCGCATTTTCATTGACCCTTAACCGTGATGATGCAGAGGACTTATTACAGGACACCACGCTAAAAGTATTGGATAATCAAGAAAAATTTATAGATAATGTCAATTTTAAGGGATGGGTACTAACCATCATGAAGAATATCTTCATAAACAATTACAGAAAGATTGTTCGCAATCAGACTGTAGTAGACAAGACTGAAGATTTACATCATCTGAATTTGCCACAGAACTCGGGTTTTGACAGCCCGGAAGGTTCTTATGCCATTGGTGAGATCACCAATAATATCGCTTCATTTGCCGACGAATACAGGGTACCGTTTTCAATGCACATACAGGGATTCAAATATGAGGAAATAGCTCAGACCATGAATTTGCCGATTGGAACCGTAAAAAGCAGAATTTTCCTGGCACGCAAACGCCTCCAGGAACAACTTAAAGATTACCGTTATTAATAAGTACATAAAAATAAAAAAAGCCGAAGTAGTTTACTTCGGCTTTTTTTATTTATTTTTGATACCCAAACAACCATCACCGGACAGTTGTCAACCGGTGAATATACGAAAACGAATAACTATGAATACCGCCTTTATCATGCTGGGAAGTAACGACCAGACAAAGATAAACATAGAACTGGCCATACATAAGCTGGCCGAGCATGTCGAAATAATCAGCAGAAGTTCACAAATCAAAACAGAGCCTTACGGAGGATCCTATTCAGCGGACTTTCAGAACATGGCCCTGAAGATCGTATCGGCCGGCACAAGGGATGAGACAATCGCCCTTTTCAAACAGATCGAAGTGGAAATGGGGCGCAAACCGGACAGTAAACGCAACGGGATTATACCAATCGACATAGATTTGATTTTCTGGAACGACGAGTTGGTGCATGATGATTACCGCCGCTGCGAATATGTACGAAAAAGCATTAAGGAGATAAAATAAGGAATTGATTTACAATAAAGAGCTTACAACACAAGACACAACAGGGCACAAAAAGAATAAAAACAGACACGACGAAAAAATATCGACCGGCATGTTGAAATCTTAAACTCAGGAAGACAGCCGGAACTATCATCCCCGTTGCGACCTATTTTGACGATTGTGGTTACGTTCTCCTGTTTTGAATTTGGGCTTATACAAAGACCGCAAGTACCTGATCTCTGCTGAACTTAGCAGTTCGAACAACCTAGCAGTAAACAATTTTAATTCAACCACATAACAAATCAATTCAGATAAAACCTGTCGAACAAAATAAGGCAGAGACCCATTATGAATTAAAAAATAAGTATATTTGTACTTCATCTGAATAATCCGGAATACAAATTAAACAAACACAATCCTATGAAACATTTTCCGCCATCAGAATTAATAATTAATAGCGATGGAAGCATCTTCCATCTACACATAAAACCGGAACAACTGGCCGACAATGTCATTTTAGTAGGCGATCCCGGTCGTGTTGCGCTGATAGCATCCTACTTCGACACGCAGGAATGTTCGGTATCGAGCCGTGAATTCAATACGATCACCGGCGTTTATAAAGGGAAGCGCATATCCGTCATATCGACAGGAATCGGTACGGATAATATCGACATTGTCATGAACGAACTGGATGCTTTATCCAATATCGACCTAAATACACGAACGGAAAAGCCGGATTTCAGGCAATTAAGCATCGTACGAATAGGTACTTCCGGCGGTATGCAACCGGAAATATCACTCGGGAGTTTTCTTATTTCAGAGAAATCAATCGGATTCGATGGAGTACTGAATTTCTATGCCGGACGTGATTCGGTCAGTGACCTTGAATTTGAAGAATCCATGAAAAAACAGCTGGACTGGAATCCCCAACTTGCGGCACCCTATGTGGTGAATGCCGATGAAAAACTGGTTAACCGGATAGGAAAAGATGACATGCCACGCGGAGTGACCATCTCGGCCAACGGATTCTACGGACCACAGGGAAGAGTCCTGCGGATAGACCTGGCGGATATGCACCTGAACAACAAAATCGAAAGTTTCCGCTACGGAAAATATAAAATTACGAATTACGAAATGGAAAGTTCGGCCATAGCCGGATTGTCAAGACTGATGGGGCATAAAGCAATGACCGTTTGTTGTATCATTGCCAACCGCTGTATTGAAGATGCCAACACGGACTATCAGCCTTATATTGAGAAATTGGTTCAAACCGTACTGGACAGGATCTAACTTTATTTTCAACCGACAAATGATCACCGATAAAGCATCCTACAGATATTTCCTTGAACGGGATTTAAAAGCACATCAGCTTGAAAGATTCTCGTTTTACAATTACTGCCGGATGGATTGTCTTCGGTTTCAACGTCGGTTACGTAAAATTGAATATCTGAACAACGTACGACGGGGAAACATGTTTTGCCGGATGTACCAGCTGGTACTGGAAATAATCAACCATAGCCTCGCCATCAGGTTAGGATTCTCTATTCCGAAGAACGTCTTTAGTGCAGGACTCTGTCTGGTTCATTACGGGACTATCGTAGTAAGCCCGAAAGCACAGATAGGAGAGAATTGCAGAATCCACCCATCGACTTCCATTGGAGATTATAACGGGGCCCCGACGATTGGAAACAATGTCTATATCGGACCCGGCGCTAAACTGTTCGGAAAAATAACCATCGGCAATAATGTCACCATTGGTGCAAATGCGGTCGTCAACAGGGACATTCCGGATAATGTAACGGTAGGAGGTATTCCTGCAAAGATCATTTCAACCAAATCATCATTAGAGAATGATGTATATCCTGAAGGCTTTATAAAATAACAACATGAAATCAACCACAATAACTGCCATATCCACTCCTCCGGGAGTCGGAGGAATTGCTGTCATCCGGGTATCGGGAAGCGAAGCCATAGCGTTCAGCAATGCCATTTTCGCTGCAAAAAAGAAGACATTCTCTTTGCTGCAACAAGAAGCCAACACCGTAAGTTTCGGGAACATTGTCAATAAACAGCATGAAGTATTGGACGAAGTACTGGTAACCGTATTCCGTGCACCGCATTCGTTTACCGGCGAAGACATCGTTGAGATTTCATGCCACGGGTCACAGTTTGTACAGCAAAAGATATTGCAACTGTTGATTGAACAGGGCTGTGTATTAGCTCAACCCGGGGAGTTTACCCAACGGGCATTTATGAATGGGAAAATGGATCTGTCGCAGGCAGAAGCAGTGGCCGATTTGATAGCCTCAAATTCTACAGCTTCCCATCGCATGGCTATGAACCAAATGCGGGGCGGATTCTCAACCGAATTAATGAAACTTCGAACTCAGTTGCTGAACTTTGTTTCATTAATCGAACTGGAGCTGGACTTTAATGAGGAAGACGTCGAATTTGCCGACCGCAGCAAACTGAAAACACTGGCCACGGACATAGAACAACTTATTGCACGGCTCTCCGACTCATTCCGGGTAGGTAATGCCCTGAAAAACGGCATTCCGGTAGCTTTGGTAGGCGAAACAAATGTCGGGAAATCGACGTTACTGAACCTCCTTTTGAATGAGGATAAAGCGATCGTTTCGGAGATACACGGCACAACGCGGGACGTAATTGAAGATCTGGTAAGTATTAACGGCATTACGTTCAGGTTTATCGACACGGCCGGCATCCGCGACACAAAGGACAAAGTCGAAAATCTGGGCATTGAGCGAACCTATCAAAAAATAAGACAAGCAGCCATCATTCTATGGATTGTCGATTGTACCCAACTCAGCGAACATATAGAATGGCTTACCGATAAGATTACCCGGCATGCAGAAGATAAAAAAGTCATTCTCGTTTTTAATAAGATTGATAAAATTGCTGAAGAAGAACGCGAAGTGCTGGAACAACTTTTCCAACAATTTGATGGTGAACGGATTTACATTTCGGCCAAAGATCGTATTAATACGGAAGGTCTGCAAAATGCACTGGTCATGGCAGCCCAACTGCCGGAGATAAGACCGGGAGACGTGGTGGTCAATAATATCAGGCATTATGAAGCACTGCAGAATGCACTGACAGCAATCCGAAGAGTCATCGAAGGACTAGAAGCCGGAATCACCGGTGATTTCCTTTCACAGGACATTCGCGAATGTATGCACTACCTGGGAGAGATAACCGGCACCATTTCGAACGACGAAATACTGGGAAATATATTTGGGAAATTCTGTATAGGGAAATAGAAACTGCAACATCACGATTAAAAACGATTACAGTTATCTCAAGCCATTTTCCCGAGTTAACCGGATTAAAATACAGATCGATATTTTTCTCTTGTATCCTTTAGGAGCAACTATATAATCAATTAAAATATCCTAAAAAAGAGTTCAAATAGAAGAAAGTAAACCTACAGGTTGATTTTCCATGAAAATAGTTACTATCTTTGCAGACCATTTATACGCATTTAGTTTTAAGAATAAGACTGATGAGTTAAGCAGACTTTATGATTTTTGGACAAATCAGAAGTTGTTACGTGACTATTTTGAAAGAAACAACCGTGTTTTAGAATTTGAGGACATTGATATTGAAGAAGCCATAAGCAAAACAATAGAGAATGCCGACTTGTTATTTGAATTACTTTCAGAGCATAGAAATAATTTAGACGGATTATTTGAATCTCTGTCCACCAAAGAAAACGACAGCAAGTTTTTACACAAACAAAAATCAAAAAGAAAATGGTTAAGACTTTATGCCATTAAGATTGAATCCAATTACTATGTTATTACCGGAGGAGCAATTAAGCAGTCACAAACAATGCAGCAACACCCCGACACGAATGAAGAATCTAAAAAATTAGAATCTTGTCGCAATTATCTAATAGAAAACCATGTATTTGACGCTGATTCGTTTAATGATTTCCTCTACGAATTAGAATTTTAAGTATTTCAAGAAAACAACTACAAATCAAAACAATTATGAGCAGCGAAAGACTGGATAAGTTTTTGGCATTAGTATCCGATGAAACATCAGATTTTGAGAAGAAAGTACTCCTGAGAAAGGAGAACAAAGAATGGATAAAGAAATCGACACAAATTGCAATTAAAGTGAATTCTGCGATCAAAATGCAATCAATCAGTCAAAAGCAATTGGCCGAAAAGCTCCATGTTTCCGCTCAATATGTAAATAAGATGCTGAAAGGAAGCGAAAATCTGTCTTTGGAAACCATATCAAAATTGGAAAGAGCACTGGGTATTCAACTGATTGAAGTGGTTGGTTACACAAGCTATGCATACAGTAAACCCAACAACAGTATTTTATCGACTGTAAATGCTCCACAAATCACTAAAATCATTCGGTTTACTCCAAAAGATTATAGCAATTCCGAAACACCTTGCGTAAACTATTACTGAGAGAAATGGAAAATAAAAATTTTCGGTTTGCTTTAGGACAAATAAAAACCGATCAGTTTGCAATCATCGAAAATGCTTATAAAGCTAACGAGGACGTTAATCTTAAAATTGGATTACAGTTCGGATCAAATAAAGATGATAAATTATTAAGCGTAAAAGTCTCAGTTCAGTTTGAACAAAACACAGTTCCTTTTATAATAGTGGAAGCAACCTGTATTTTTCACATTGAGCCATCAGATTGGGAAATGCTTATAATTGAAAAGGGGTTATTGATTCCAAAAGTCTTTATAACTCACCTTACACTTCTTACAATAGGTACAGTTCGAGGAATTCTACATGCAAAAACTGAAGGAACTAACTTTAACGGTTTCCTTTTACCAACTGTCAATGTTACTGAATTGGTAACAGCCGACATCCGTTTATAATTTATTTACAGTAAAAGCAACTGGCCTATTTTAGGTAAAAGCATTAATTTGTCAATTTATTTTCACAAGATGACTCCTACACAAAAGAACTATCCGAAAGACAAGAAGCGTAGATTTTATATCGAAAAAAACTGCAACATAACAATACAAAGGATTAGATTAAATTGATAAAACATTATTTTACAACATTTTATTGATTAAAATAACAAATATCTTCAACTGGATATATGGCTTATTATGATTTTATTTCTACCTTTGAATTACCTTTAAATGCTCACTTCAAGGCTATAGCGAACCAATACAAGAAAAAGAAAGCGTAAATTAAACGAAGCAATTTTATGAACCGCAAATTAAAGACTCCCCGATTCATTATGTTTGTGTGTATAGCGGGTATCATGCTGACTTCTTATGTAAATGTAAACGGCAAGACTCCGTCGAAGAGATCGTTCAGCAAACAAAAAACAATCAAGAACAAAAACGACAAAAAATATATTTACCTGACTTTTGACGATGGGCCCTTAAATGGCAGTGAATATATCGATAGCGTTGTGCTTGCAGAAAAGATAAAAATCAGTGTTTTTTTGGTAGGTGAACATGTAACAATGAATCGTACCATGGATAACTACTTCAAATATTATGAAATGAATCCCTATATCGATGAGTATAATCACAGTTATTCACACGCCAATAATCATTATGAAAAATTTTACAGTAATACAGATTTGGCTGTTTCCGATATTTTGAAAAACAATCAAATGCTGAAATTTCTATATAAGATAGTGCGTCTTCCAGGAAGGAATATGTGGCGTATTGATGGACGAAAGAAAGATGATGTAGAGAACGGTTCAAAAACGGCAGACAAGCTGCAACAATTAGGTTATAAAGTTGTCGGCTGGGATTTAGAATGGGAACATAATGCAACTGCCGGTATACCGGTGCAAAGTGTGAATGAAATGTATAACGAAATATGCCGCAGAGCTGAAAGTAACAGCACGTTTACGCCCAACAATGTAGTATTGTTGCTTCATGATGAAATGTTTCAAAAGAAGTGGGAAGAGAGCGAACTAAAGCAACTTATTGATAAACTCCGCCAGAATAAAAATTTCGAATTTGAACAAATGCGTTTTTATCCCAGATAATATAAAAAACAGGGCATATTCTGCGACTTTTATATGGTTGACACAGACATACTGAAAAGACCTGACAATTAAAGACACATATAGGAAACAATATAAATCAGAAAAGAAGGTTGCCATTTATTACGACAACCTTCTTTTCTGATTTTATCATTGATTAGTCATTCCACCTTTTTGCTTTTGGCATTCTCTTTGGCTTCTTTATATTCAAACAACAAACTTGATATTACGTCTTTCACTGTCGTTATTTTTGAATTTCTGAAAGCATTAATTCCCGCAAAAGCATAACCTTTATCCATATTTCCTTTATAGGCGTTGTAAAGTGCCATCATGATACAATACGGACTTTTTTCATAATCACACGTTTTCAGACAATGGTAAGGGCACGATTTAGGTATTTTCTGACCTTGCTTTACTTTGATCAAAAATTCATTTTTAAGAGCACGACCAGGCATTCCTACGGGACTTAGAATAATTTCCACATCGTCTTCCCCTGCATTTAGGTAAGCTTCTTTAAAATGCAAATCGGCATCGCATTCTTCTGTAGTAACAAACCGGCTCGCAATCTGCACTCCTTGTGCACCCAACTGCATGATCTTGTACATATCTTCACCTGTATATATTCCTCCAGCAGCAACAACAGGTATTTTTTGATTATATCTTTCCTCAAACCCAGCAACTTCTTTAACAACTTCAGGAATAAGCTTTTCCAACGAATAATTCGGATCAAATATCGTATTTAATTTGAAACCTAAATGTCCACCTGCTTTTGGACCTTCTACAACGATCATATCAGGCAAATAATCAAAATCGGATTTCCACTTTTCACAAATAATTCTGGCTGCACGTGCCGATGATACAATAGGAACTAATTTGGTACAACAGTCTTTCGACAGGTATTTGGGTAAGTTTAACGGCAATCCTGCTCCTGCAAAGATTATATCCGCTTTTTCTGCAATTGCCGTTATTACCATGTCTGCAAAGTTGGTAAGTGCTACCATGACATTTACTCCTATAATACCGGAAGTCTTTTCCTTTGCTTTACGAATTTCTTCTTTAAGACCAAAAATAGATGCCGTTACGAAATCTTTGGCTGAATCTTTATATATTAACCCTAAACCAGCACATGAGATAACTCCTACTCCTCCTTCATTAGCAACGGCAGAAGACAATCCTGATAACGAAATTCCAACACCCATACCTCCCTGTATTACAGGAATGCGTGAAATTAAATTTCCAATTTTTAAGCCTTTCATTTTCTTGACTTTTATAAGTATCCAACATCCAAAATAAAGAATAACCAAAATTTATTAGCCGTAACGAGCTGATATAAGATTAACGATCTCCAGGGTTGTATATTATCTAACAAAAATATCAATATATAGTTTTTTTAAATCTAAGTTTTATTAATGTCAACTCATTTGAAATCTCTATATTACGATAAAAAGACGACTTTGGTTTGTACTTTATTATCAGTTTTATACACAAAAAAAAGAGACTAACCTTATTACGGCAGTCTCTTTTTATATAAAGGGATTATTTTACTTTACTTTAAATTCAACACGTCTATTTTTAGCTCTTCCTTCAACATTTTTATTACTAGCAATCGGGAATTTCTTACCAAACCCTTCAGTCGTCAATCTTGTTGATTTAATTCCTTTATTCTCAAGATACTTTTTAACTGCATCAGCACGCATCTTTGACAATTTTAGATTCCAAGCTTCTGAGCCTTCTATATCTGCATATCCATTTAGTTTAAGAGTGTAAGCAGGATTTTCTTTCAACGCCTTTGCAACCTTATTTAATTCTGCATGATAAGACTTCCGAATAATACTTTTCCCTAATTGAAATTGAACATTCTTAAAAGATTTTTCAACGACTGGGATAGTATCAACAACAGTAACTGGACAGCCATTAGCATCTACTTTTGCTCCTTTTGGAGTATCAGGACATTTATCTAAATAATCAGGCACACCATCACCATCTGCATCAAGTGGGCAACCTTTAGCATCAACCTGAACTCCTGCTGGTGTATTAGGACATTTATCTAAGTAATCAAAGACTCCATCTCCGTCAGTATCTAATGGAGTACCTGTAGCATCTACTTTAACGCCTTTTGGAGTATTCGGGGATTTATCTAAGTAATCAGGTACACCATCACCATCTTCATCAAGCGGACAACCTTTAGTATCAACCTTTACTCCTGCTGGAGTATCAGGACATTTATCCAGATAATCAGCAACTCCGTCTCCATCTGTATCTATTGGGCAACCATCTTTGTCAACTTTTACATTTATTGGAGTATCAGGACATTTATCAAACTTATCAGCTACACCATCTTTGTCTTTATCTTTTGCTTTACCAAAATTAAAGACCACACTAAATATATGTTGGCCATAGCAATCGTTTGCTAATCGAGCCGGATGTTTTCCTCCTTTTCCAAAGTAACTATGTCCTTGGTCTTCATCATGATTATCAGCATCAGTAACGTTATATAAGTACTGATATTGAATTGCAAAATGTTCTGAAAGTTGATATTTAAGCCCTGCTCCAAAAGAGCCGACTAAATCAGTTCCTTTCGTAATAATCGTAGGAGAAAGACTTGAATTTGATCCTGACTTATCATATGCCGGATCAATACCATACGTAGCAAATCCAATTCCTAAAGAAATAAATGGAGAAAATTTGGTGTCTTTACTCAAAATATATCCATTATTTAATTTGTAATGAGTAAATAAAGACGCATCCGTTTTAAGTCCTCTAAAATAGTTTGAATTAGGGAAATGATTTTCACGAAATCCATATTTTCCATAGGTACCCTGCAAGCCTAAATCAAAAGATGGAGTTAAATAATAACCTAATGACAAAGCGCCACCTCCATACCATGTTTGGTTAAAATTAAAGATTCCACTTCCATAATCGCCATTGTATTCATTTTGAATAACGCCTAGACCAACCGCAAACCGGCTGTCTGCAGTTTGAGCATTTATAAATTGCGTGGCAATAAAAAATGCGATTAACAGTAAATTTCCTTTTTTCATATTTTTCATTTTAAATGTGAGTTACTTTACGTTATGTAAAGATAAACAAATTATTAGTTGAAAAGATTATGCAATTTTATATAAATGATGTATTATTGAGTATTTTAATATTATTTAACGCGTAAACATAACTATCTACACCTTATAAATTATATTCGAAATTTATATAACGTGTATTGCTGAATATATTCGAAATTCGTTGGTTGTTTAGAATAGATTATCGTTTAAACTTAATATATCTGGGTTCACTGGGTGTGTAATCTTCTTTATCCCACAATGTACTGGTTATCATCAAGTCTGCACTGTATCGGTTGCAAGCAATAGGCACATTATGCACACGACATTGTCGCAACAACATTTGAATATCTGCTTCGTGAGGTTGTGCATTTAAATCATCTATCAAAAAAACAGCCAGATTTATTTGCTTTCTTACAACCAGAGCCGCAATTTCAGCATCACCACCCATTGGACCTGAATTCATACAGGTAATATTTGCATCTACCCCCTTTTTTTCCATAGCTTCCTGAATCAATTTACCGGTTGTCCCTGTACAAATCAGTTTGTGTTTCGAAAGCATGTCAGCATTAAAAACTGCCCAGTCTACCATATCAGCTTTCCTGTTGTCGTGAGCAACCAGAGCTATCGTCAATTGTTTGTTCATACGTTGTATATTTTGATTATTCATTTTACAAAGTTAAGTATTATTTTATTTAAACAATATAAGAGAGCAAAAGTTCTTGAAAAATAATAATCGGATCGTTTCATGGAAAACGAGCTATTTACATATTTACACTTATAATTCAATGGGTTGAGAATGCAAATCACGGATCTGACATTAATATTTACAGGAAACATCAAATATTAAACTAGTTTGTGGTCTTCGAATACGAGCATGGAGAATATGAGCATATTCCAATCACTCAGACAATACTCATATCAGACAGTCATTCATAATAACCGCATTAAACACACTGATGGCGCAAATGTCATTTGTAATTGGAATTAAATAGTCTTTCCTCGCTGTCCTTTTCTACAAAAGCACAACCTCTATTTTATGTATTCTGCTGTATATAATATATTTAAGTGATAGTTGAAAGAGGTATATATCTCCGAACCCTCTCTGAACCCTCTCTAAAGCCTCTCCATGCTATAAACAATTATAGAATAAATACGACTAAAAAAAGCATAAATTTATTGGAAGCTGATTGAGCAAATTCTCAGTTTCATTTAAAGAAGGAGGGGTGATCCGAAATAAAAAAATAAATAAATAGTCACTTTCTATTTATGTGTTAATTCAAAAATTTCCTATATTTACACTCAAATTTGTTGAGAAGTGACATTTGCAATAAATAACCTTCAATTTCCCGGATTATAACTCCGTCCAATTTATTTCAATCCTTTTAACTCCACTTTTAAAAATCACACAAAGAGATGGAAAATTATAGCAAATTATAAAAACACAAGCTAAGAGGTTCAAAACATAAAGGATAAAATACTGCTGATGCACTAAATTTTTAAAAAGTTTAATATCTTATTGATGTATAATAATATACAAGCGTTCTTTGATTTTACGATTTGAATTGAAAAATGTTAATTTTGTGGATTTTAAAATAATAACCA
>Ga0302271_10001814_pt1 | contig 20038 bp, 15 predicted proteins | sample III_Bog_N1_1_FD_198767 | JGI IMG/M metagenome (GOLD analysis project Ga0302271, IMG submission 198767) | Peat permafrost microbial communities from Stordalen Mire near Abisko, Sweden - III_Bog_N1_1 | ecosystem: Environmental > Terrestrial > Soil > Wetlands > Peat | place: Sweden: Abisko... | reverse complement strand
CCAAATTAGATTATTGTTGTTCTCACTGTTTTGGCTATTTAACTCATATCTAACAAGGAGATATTAAGCGCAAGCGAGTAAGTGAATTACCAAAGCACTTTAGGCAATCAAAGTAGTGATTTAATAGCAAAAATTGAATTGATAGCCCTTGAAAAGGTAGAATCCTAGCTTTTGAAAAGATTTTAGTTCTCCTAAGAATTTCATTATCAATGAGAGGGAGAACACCACGGTGAGAATCAACCCTTGAATGTTGTCGTTGTCATCAGTGAACACTCCTGGATTATTATAATATCTACAGAAGATCCACAATATCAAGCAAGGGATACATTAGCTGAAAACAAACCAGACTGATTTGAATCTTCTCTTGACAATATTCCACCTAATAACGCAAACACCATGGGGAGTGTAGTATCCTGTGTTCAAATCTACTAGGAGTTATATCAGCCAGATGATTTTCATAACTACAAGAAGAGACCACCAAATGCCAGGAGAATTAGAAGGGATTTGAAACACCAAAACAACATTAGCATACATTGCAAAGGTGCAATTAATCAAGGCAGTTATTGCATTTATGCTAATCACACCTGCAGAGCAAGGGTAGAAAACTGGAAGAAATTTTGAAATCTAATGGATTCTGTGGTAGATGTTGTGATTGATGATATCAGGCAGTTTGCAAAACCAATAATTGAGTTTAGGATGTTTGTGATTTTCTTAGTAAATATCGCTGTTGTCTTGGATTAACTAGCGAACTTGCAAGGTTAGCATCTTCTGCCTACTCAAGGAAGAAAAACGATGCAAGAAATAGAATAATCGTTATTTTATTTTGAGGAGCACAGCTTGCTTTGCATTCAATGGGGTAAAATAATCAAACATATCCACTGTCTACAATTTATTTCGTTATTCTACTTCTTTCTCTGAGATATTCTGATTCTTGAGTTGACTCTCGAAATGAGCATTCAAGCTAATCTACTTTTTCGTTCCTTATTAAAGTGATGGCGTAGATTGCAGTGCATCTTCAGCTCTTTAATTATTTATTTAAAGATGAAATGTATCATTTTTCTCCAATACATTGGCATTTTTACTCTCTCTTTTATTATCTTCGATCTGCTTTTGATTTGGTTAATTCTTCGAAGTGAATTCATTGATCTCCTCATTCTATCTTATTATCTTGTGTTTACTGCTATAAGAATCTGAATTGCTGTACTTTAAGCTGTAGAGAAGATTGTTACTGTCAGATGCTGGATTGTTGTAGAGACTGTCGTGAGTGAGATTACTATTGCTGCTGCTGATCTGATCGTTCAGCTAATTACTCCTGTTGAGATTGTTTGTGCTGGTAATACCACTATTGCTATCTGCAAGGTTCGATTAATTATTTTGATTATTATTGGTTATTATTCCTGTCGCTGTGTGCTTCTACTTGTCCTTAGTTTGCTTGTGGAGACCTTTCTGTGTGAAAGTCCTAGGATTATTCAAATTCAATCCTTCTGGTTTTTTGATGCTAGGCAGTCTGAGAATATCACTAGGTTCATCTGAGCAGCAAATCGAGCTTTCTCTCTTTTAGTATAAATCATGGATATCAGGGAAATCATGCCCTGTGAACGCACTGCGCTAGTATGCTATGTTATCTAAGAAACTAGACTCTTCAACGCAGCTGTTGTTTTCACCCATTTGTTGATCGAAATTTCTCATAGTCTGCTCGATAGTGTCGCAGGATTGGATACCCTACTGCAAAGTAAGCTACGCTTGTTGTTTGAACATTGCGTTCAATGTTTTAATAAGAGCAAAGACAAATATGGAGGAACTGGACAAAGGATCCTTAGGATTGCTTCGCTTACAAAAGCTGATATTGGCCAGATATGTATTCAGTCAATCACAGCCAGTTTCTTTTAACTTTAATTTAAACTTTTCTGGTTACCCAAATTCGAAAGGAAACCATATGAAATATTTATTATTATTTGTTCTTCTTTTCGATTCTCTTAATCTCATCATATATCTATTTATTACATTTCAGCAGCCGCCTCATCCAGAACTGTTAACTCATTTAATTCTGAGAGCATATTTCATTACGACAATAATTAATTAATTGTATTAATCTCCCCCACCACCCCCTGTTGTTTTTGTCTGAAACTTTTGAAATAAGTAAAAAAAACATGCAAAAAGAAACTGCTTAAAATAAATTTATTTTTAGACTTAAAAGGATAGGTTAAAGAAGAAAAAAGAGAGAGAAAGATAGATAAATTAAGCTTTTTAACTGTTGAAAAGTTGTTTATGATTTCCCTTTAGACTATTCTGTGGAAATTTCAAAAAAGGCAGCTCAATTATTGGGTATTAACTAATTTAGGACATCATTCCGAGAGTGCTGCTGCTGTTGTTGATTTGAACCTGTAGGGTGTCTGCTTTTCTTTTACTTCTGCTCAACAATAGTTTTAGTTTTTTTCTTATTTCTGCGTCGTTTTGCAGCAGATATATTTAAGCGTTTTAGAACTTCCGCTTGGTTGTATTGCGGGTAGTAATAAGTGTAATTCTTGCAAGCATCCATCCTCCAGAGGAAGCTCTACTACTCGATTTAGCTCATGAGAAGATTTTATGAGAACTATGAGAACGGATTGCTTTAATTATTTTTCGTTAAGTAGCTGTTGCTTCTGAACAGTGGATTCATATTGTTCATGTTGTTACCTGAGATTACATTCTACTACATATTATTTCCCATGAACTGCTATTGCTAGGGGTAACCCATATTATTGTTATTGTACACAATCATATTGTTAGCATTCCCCATGAGTTAGTTACCTCCATTTGGGGCATTGAATTGATTATTTATATTATTGTTGGTGTTGATGTATTTATTGCTATTAGTGTTATTGTAATTCCCAACAGTCTTCATGGCACTTTACAAAAACGCACCTTATTAGGAAGAATTGCCGCCTGTTTGTTGATTGTTTGCCATATAATTATTTTAATTTGCATTCCCAAACATGCTCGATTTGAGATTCGTTGAGTTCTCGTATCTCGTCTAATGCTAGGATGCTTGCATTGCGTTAAATGAGGATTTGGGGCGTTTTTGTGATTATTTAAGAATCGCTTTTTCACCATCGAATTTTGAGTCTAAATGAAGCAGAATATGCCCATCTGAAGCCATCGATTTGAAATTCACTTGGGGATTCTAAATACTAGAGATATTGCTGCTGTGATGGTTGTGGTTTGCAGAGTGAATGTGGGTTTAAGTGTAAACTGGATGGATCATCTCCAATATCGATGTTGCTAAATTTTTAGCAAGATCATGTACGGGTTCCTTAATATTTTTAGACTCTCTCCACTCGACATGATTCAGGATAGACGGTTAACGATCTTTTTCTTCGATGGTCAGAAGACTTCCTTTGAGTTTTCTACCAGGAGAGTATGGTGCCTTCCGCTAAGAACTATGGGAGATTTTCTTGTTGGTATCTAGATTCTTGCTTCCTTCTTCTGATCCCTCGTTCATATCCGCAGCTTGGGTAGAGAGCTATGCAAAAATGACAATTGATTAATCGGAAAATGGAAATATTCAAAAAATGCAGAAATTTTATTGAGTTATTTTCTTTATTCTTATTGATTTAATTGCTTACTCTTTTGGGACGAAGTCTCTAGAGATCTGAATTATCATATAAGTTCTTTTGTGTATTATTAATATTGTTTGTCTGTGTCTTCTGCGAAAGCGTGAGATTCGTCTCTTGCAATTGCACATCTGTACCTCCAAAATGAAGCTAAATCTGTCTGTTCGAGTTATGCGAGATGTTCGGCAGCATAACTGGTGATAATACCTCACTCTCGCAGTGCTCAAATTATCTTTAGTCATCATCGTTGTTGTTACTATTGTTTATTTTCTTTATCTTTTAGCTATTTTCCTCACCATAGTTATTGACCGATAATTACAGAAACTAGCTCGCAGTCGCTGAGCTTACCTTCCGTTACCTGCTAAGATGAGTACTTTGCAACTATTACTCTTCTTCTTCATCTTGTTCATCAACTTCTTCGGTTGTTAGCCTATTTCGTTCTTCTCCTTCTTCATATTCATTCGAATAATCTTCTTCATCACCTTCTTCCAAGTGTTCGTTCTCTTCCGTGTCTCCAAAAAAAGAATTGTTATCTTTGAAAATTATTGCATCTTCTTTGACTGTTTTTTGACGCTTCACAGCATGGAACGCATGCATTTTATCTCTCTGAAACCTTGAATCTCTCTCCTAAAACATGGAGCAATTGTACCTGTAGAACACATGTTTATTTGATCTATCAAAGTGCACCTTCGAGCAATCACTGCTGAGATGTTCTTTACTCCCACAGATGTAGCAAAAGAGCAATAGATCATCGAAATTCCCATCGAACAACAATTTATCCTTGACTTCCATGAATTTCTCGTAGTCATTTTCGTTTTCTTCGAGAATCTGCAGGAATTTGCTACGTTCGATTTTGATCACTGTGGAGTATTCGTTGCTTTAAACATTCATATGTCGCTCTCGCCCTGTGAAGAATCCAACGAGACCGAAGCTCTAGCCTTTAGTTAGGATTTTTACTTTCTTTTTGTAGTGGTGGTTGTGTCGATTAGATAGAACTTGTTTTTCCGATTAGTGAATTTTGTCTTTTTGAGCAAGTTCAGATTGCTTGAGAGTATCGCTAAAGATTTTAGAAGAAATAAAAACATGAGTTATTTGGTGTTTTATTTGAAAGAAATGAGAAGTAATTTGTCAATTACTGCATGGTTTCAGCGCTTTGAAGATTGTAGTTCTCTTCTTCATGTTTTGTGGATGTTTCAGCGTAGTAGAGGACTAATAAAGGGGTAACAAAAAGATAATCTTTTACCCCAACAAAATACTCAAAATGAGCTAACTTACCACTGCCTTTGACGATTAGATAGATGCTAAAGGATTCATCGATGCATTTGTTTCTATCATAGACTATTTGAGAAGGTGCTAGTATGATTTCTTCCATAATTCCATAAAGTTTGGTGATTGTGCCTTCCGAGAAGAGTTTGTAGAAAAATGGGAAATTCTTGAGGATTTTACTGGAAGATTCCTCGATGACTTCATCTACTAATTTCGGGGCTAACTTGTTCAGAATCTCTCGTTCTGTTGAGAATTTCTCAAGTTGCTGCTGCTCGTAGAATTTCTTGAGATTTATGTTCACGCGTCGCTTCAAACCTCTTTGAGAGTTACCATGTGACAAAAAAGAAAAGAATCGAAAATGAAGAATGAAATTATAAAGTAAAATGAATAAATCCCTTACAAATCGATATCTTTGCGTTTCATGAAAGAATTTAAAACATTCAGATCTTTTTTGTATTCTTCTTGACTTTTGGTGATGTCGGATATGATCACTCCGATGGCGTTGAGGAGATACCCAAAAGCGATGCACGATAAAATCATACAAAATGATGTGAATAGTAACTCTTCGACGGTGTTTGGCACTGTACCGATGTTTTTCATTGTCGTGAAGGCCCAATACTGCGCGTAGATATAAGTTTTCCACCATGAGCCATCAAGGATATGGCTGGCTTCCACCCAAGTCGTTGCAGGATGAAAGAATTTGAGTTCACTTTGTAGCACGCAATTCCACAAACAAGCAACAATATGGGAGAGCAGCAGCATCTGCATGATTAGTTTAAATAGTTAAAAAAAGTGCTATTTATTGAGCAGCTAGAGAATGTAAAATTCTAATTTCTCCAGATTAGTCATCATCCCTTTGATCTTCAGCAAAAGTGGGAGATGCAGGAGAATATTAAAGACTAAAGTCTCCGATGTCCTGCCTTCGAAAATGAGAGGGAGAATCTCAAAGAAAAAATATTCTTTTAAGTAGATTTTCATGATAATCTGTCGATCTGTGATGAAAATATTATGATGGTACATCGCGGTATTCATCTCTAGGACCATTTCTGTGATCCATCCGACTAACGCAATCTCATGGAAAGTTGTAGTAAGCTCACCAAAATCAGCATGGAAGAAGATTTAAAGCGAGGAGATGAATAAATAGAAGCAAGAATAGGAGACAATAATTGAGTTAAAAATGATCTTCAGTTTACTCTCAGGATTGAAAATTGGGATTTTATTTAGTCTCAGTACAATCAGCAGCTGCACAAGAAGCTTCCTGAAAAATGTGAAAAACGCATTCATGGATGCTTTTTTGGAGACATGGTAATCAGAGGAATCGTTGATGTAGCCTCGGATGACATCGGTGAGGGTTTTAGTTCTTCCTGATACTGTTCGCAATTCTAAGAATCTCTTGATTTTAGGTTTGACAGATGACATGATCTTGATTCGATCAAAGTAGTTCAAGGAAGCATTGTTTGAAATGCTATTGTTGTTCTTCTGTTTCTTTGTTTATCTAACAGGTTTTAAGGGAATATGGATTAATAACAAAGAAGAAAGATATGTTTTCAAAAAATTGTTGATAAAATAAGCTCCGAAATTCAGAAAAAGAAATCATCCCAAGTGGGGAGGAAAACAAAATTCAGCAAACAACAGAAGTTGTAGAATTCAATGTAATTAGCACAGATAGGAATCATTTAAATTAAAGATATTGGGGATATGATTCAAAATTGACTAATTCAATGAAAATTTGAGAGAATATTATATTTAAAGTTTCTCCCTTTTTTTTCTGTTTATTTTCAGTATTATTCAGTCAAAACCTTATTGAGCAGCAAAAATTCAAGAGAATATTATTGAATATGCAAAACTAAGAGACTTTCTAATCTCCCCCCCCCCCTCCCTCCCAAAAAAAACACCTTAAATCACTGCTAAACTTCAGTTCAGACTAGCCTAATTTAATCCCTCAAATTACTCTCTATAATTCATAAATTTTTCCAATTTGCTAAAAATATTTTGCTTCTTTTTTCTTTTACTTTTAGTACTTCGCGGAGCCTGTGTTCTTCATTCCTTGATCTTCATGGGAATCTTCTTTATTCAGGAATCTTAACCCACCATTGAGTGAGGACTGCAGTGGATTTGAACTCTTCATTTCGTGTCGATTCTTACGATTATTGCAATTACTATTGTACTTTTCATTTGTGTCTTCTTCCTCCGTTGCGATGCTGCCAGCAATTTTAGAATTATGATGATGAAGAGTCGGGAGTAACTCAACTGCAATATGTTGATGCTGCAACTTCAGCTGCTAGATCGATATATCTTCTTCCGGCAATGGAGAGACAGCTTCGGTGAGGTTCAACGATGCCAGCAAGTTAAAGTTAGCAGTCTACAACTACTCCATGTTCTTGAGTGAGTGATTCTTAGGTTTTTTCGTTGGTGATGCAGAATCACTTTGAAATAATTTCATTCCTAAATTTCGAATGTCTTCTTCGAGATACTCCTCGTTTGGCTAGTACATTTTGCAAGCGCTGTCGTTGATGATGTTTTAATTTGTAGTTAAATTGACTGGCTAAGATATGCTATCGTTGAGAGTATTATTGTTGTTATTGTTGGAGTTGCTAATATTGTTACAATTATTTGTGGCTGATGGTGATTTGTTATTGTTTTTTGTCCCATGCAAGGTATTCACAGTAAGCTGGTTGAATGTGATATTGTTTATTGTCTGCTGAGGAGGCATTCCAGAAATTACATTCACTTAGTTCATTATGTTATTATTATTGTTCAAGGCTTATGCTTGTGTAACGGATCCTTTTTTACTCCCTTTGAGTTTGGTATCTGAACTACTTTAGAAAACTCCATCTGTCGTAGCTTTCCAGGGTATTACAATATTATCCTTGTTATTGTCCGTTTATCCGATCCACAGAGAATCAGCTTGTGAGTCAAAGTTATTGAATTCCGAGCGGAGAGTAGATTCTTCTCGGAGATTTATTCTTTCAAGTTCAAATCGATCAGCTTAGTTCACATGCGTCATTTAAACCCCCTAGCGTTTTTTCTTAGGAAAATCAGGGGATGCGTTGTTGTTGTTATTATTGCTGCTGTTACCATTTTCACCCATGGCATTCAAGCTATCAATGGCAGATACTCTTGGCCCTTTCTTCATCTTAGACAAGTTTCCTCCAAGATATCCCACCAAAACCAAAGATGTGTTTCTTTTTTTGAAATTGCTATTTACACAGAGATACACTAACCAAGGCACTTTTGTGTTTTCTTAGCTATTAAAACCTACGTATTTCAAAGGATTAAAGAGCTCTCCAGTGTCAATTGTATGTTTTTTATTCTTACCCCCCAGGTTTTTGGTCCTTTTCTTCTTTTTTCTTTATTATTTTAATCACAAACTGCTATTATAACTAAATTCACTTTGTGTGGTGGTGGAATAGTCAGCTGAGTACTTTCTCAACTGTTTCGCTATTATCTTTTCTTGTTTCTCTTTGGTTTTTTAGGAATGTTCTAATAGTTTCACTCATCTTAGCTCATGTCATTTGAAAAATAAACATATTTTCTTTGGCATTTGAAAATAAAGATAATTAGCTTTTTAAACAAAAAAAAACAAAAAATAATAATTCATTTTTAAAAAAAACAGAAATATTCTTCAGTTTTATGCAATCCTCCCCTCCTCAAGCCAAAAGTTAATACTTTTCTTTCTATGCCTAAATTCTTCAGTAAAAAACCTTCATATTTTCCATATCTGTTTTACTTCCCATTTGTTTAAAATGCCTAATTTGAAAAGGCGGTTTGATTACAGTAAGTGTTAAAGTAAATTGGCCTTAAAATGAGAGAAAGAATAGCTTTCAATTTTTAAAAATTCTTTATTGATTTCTGAGCAATTAATTGTATCAACCAAATCTGTCTTCCCACAGAAAATATTCAAAGCATATTTCTCATTCCAAACTTTTAACATTCTTCTCTTTACTCCTATTTGGAGTTTTTGAAAGTTACGCAGCTCCCTCATCCCCCTCTAAATTTAATTCCCTTCCTCCTTAACTCACAAACAAAAATAAATTTATCCCTTCATACCATAATTACCATTCGTTTTATCATATCATATCAACTGGTTAGAAATCATAGGAAAAAAAAAACAAATTATGTGTACTCCAAAGTAGAATGCAAATTAATTATTTTTGCAGTATTGATTAAAACTTAAAATAAAGGGGTATGTCTTAATTTATCTAATGTAGTAAGTGTATTTGAAGGCTGGTATAAAGAAAATATCTCTGTCTCTTGCCTTCCTCCTCTTCTTTTTCATTCTTTCCCCAAAATATTCTTATCTTACTGAACCCTAAATATCTCCGAGAGTGCTTTATCATTATCTTTATTCACCATTGGAAGAAAATTCGATTTCTCAATTCTACTTGTCCCTTCAGCTACTCCTGGACTTCTCTGAAACTCTTTTCCTTGGATCATAAAACTCTTCTCTGGTGTAGCTTCCTTCTAAGTCTATGTTCCTCCTCCTTTTGGTAAACTAGTAGATGACATAATCTTGACTTTTCTTTTATGTCCATCACTGTTTAGTTTTTTAGAATGCTTTGTTCTCTTCGATCTATAATTTTTCTGCTAATAAGTCTAGATCCTTCGCAAGACATTTTAGCAATTATAATATGGGAAATACGACTGATAATCACGTTGTCTCTCGAAACTCCATAGCAATGTCTACTCGTCTATGCTGAAAGGAGTGAACGTTGTAGATTTTCTGTAATTGATGTTCTGCCTATCGTTGTTAGAATGGAAATTCTAGGAGATAACGGGGTTCATTTAAGAATGACCTGTGAAAACCGTTAATTGATGGTATTGAAGATCACTAGGATTGGATTTACTCGTGATAGGAGTTGTATGTTGATTTGCTTCTTGGAGTTAAGTGTATTGCTAGTGAGTAGCCTATGCCTGATATAACTATTATTGCTGAGATCGAGCCATCGTTTAAGAATGAATAAACACATTATATTGCTATGATTTCTTTTTTTGGTAATTTTCCTCCATTGTGGGGATGACGTTCGTGTAGCTGTTCGAACTGTGATGGATAGGGGTAGCTGAATGTTGCATGTAATAATTAATTGCTTCGTTATTGTTATTGTTGTTATTGTTGCTATTATTTTGCATTGTTTTCGGTGAGACAGTCACAAATGAGAGTTTTTTACGAAGAAGATTAGAATCTGTTTCACTGATTGTGACTCGATTTCTTTGATTAATATTATTACTGTTGGGGTTGTTAGAAACTGCATTAATCAGTGGGTTACTATTGAGATGGTTTGTTGCTGTAGTGCTATTGATATTATTGTAGCTGTTAGAACTGCTGTTGATCATAATATTGGAGTCGTTCATTTTGAGGAGAGATTTATATGGCTTGGATGTTTTCATCATTGCTCCACGCTTTACGTTTGCTGGTGGTGATGGCTTAGCTAATTGATTGCTTTGTTGGTTAGGGTCGTCTAATTAGTTCGTTGAATGATCATCTGGAGTATGATGGCTATTATTATTTTAATTAGCTTCTTCTTCAAGTTTTAAGACTTCAATCTCTGAGGTAGGATATGGTTTGGAGGAGTTGTTGTTCAGCAAAGGAGGGCTTTGAAAGTTCGCTGTCGAAGCGGAGTTGAGCTACGATGGAAATAGTGATTTACTGAAATCTTCTTCGAGAGGTAGTTAAAATCCAAATTGCATAGACCTCATAGGTTTTTACTGATTCTCCGATTAATGCGAGCGAAATGAATTCTATCTTGAATTGTTGTTATTTTCGTTATTCTCAGTTTCCTCTTCGAAATCCTCTTCAAATTCGTTATTCAATAATGAACTGTACCACTCAAAATCATTATCTTTCCTAAAATCCTGCATTCTCTGGATATTCAAGAGAAAGTTCTTTCGAGCATCTAATCTACTCTGCTTTAGAGGTGTTGTCTAGAGTCTTGGTTATCGCTCTTGATTTTTACTAAAATTGTGCTTGAAAAACAGCAAAAGATTATATTTATCAAATCCACCAAACCCGCATTATTTCATGCGATGCTCCTTAGATCCGCATATCAAACATCCTTGATCTGGCATATCATCGATAACGCGCTCACTGGACATTTTATCACGAATCTCACAGAATCTCTCAAAATCCTTTTTGTTTTCCATAACAATATCGAGGAATTGTGATCTCTAGATTTTTACTAATGTTGTGAATTCTTTGCATTTTAATTCAGTGTGGGAGCCTTCCAATCCAGTAAAGAAGGAGAACGCCCCGAAGATATGACCTGATGTTAGAATACCCATTTCTCTTTTAGGGCCAGCTGGGTCTTCACTGGTTTTGACTTTTCTACAAAGAAGAATAAAAGGTTAAGGTAAACAAGAGATGAGAGGTGGGAGTTTTGGTAAATCTACCTGACAATGGGTTGTTGTTGTAGCTGCTGTTAAGGATCATTTAAGAGATCTTTTTCTTAATAGGAAACACTGTGAGTTTCATCTATACCTTCTGTATTGAGGATAAACTGCTCGTCATCATTAAAAATATTTGGGGCGACGAAGTGCTCCACGAGGATAGTCACTAGAGATTCAAGAATAAAATGAGTTCGAAAAAAAAGGAAAAAGTTAATGTAAAGTTCTTTATTTTTGAACCTTCTCCTTTAAGTATGAAGTAGAGATACTGATTATCAGGTATTTAAGTGCCTTTCCTGAGGACAGTCTATTGCGGGGCATAAACTTCTTCTTCCATTACGGAATAGACTCTTGTGAGGGTTTGTTCTGAGAAAAGCTTTGTGAAGAATGGGAATTACTTGAGAATCCTCGAGTTAACTTAGCAGCTTAGCTCATGGAGCATCTCACTGCTGAGCTTTGCTAGGGCTAACTTTTCGACTGAGAGATTGTCTTTGCTTTTTTGCTGATAATATGTCTTCAAGCTGATGTTCACTCGACGCTTCACGCCACTAAAGAAAAGATAATAAAATAACAAATAAGAATACTTCTCAAAGTGATGTAGAATTAAGTTTAGTTTATTTTACAGATCAACTTTCTTCCTTTTCATGTAGGAATTTAACGTATTGAGATCTTTCTTGTAGTCTCTCTGTTAACGAGAGATATCTGCTATGATACCAGCAACAGTCGAGAGCAAGTACCCAAACGCGATACACGAAAACAGCATTATAAATGATGTGAATCCTAACTCTAAAGGCGTAGTTGGGACAGTTGTGACATTCATCATCACCGAGAACGACCAGTACTATGCCATAAGATATCTGACCCACCATTATTCAGAGTCAATTTCAGAATGTGTAACCCAAGTTGCTGTTCCGATGAGATGCTATTCAATTTTAACTACTAAATTCCAAGAACACGCTACGATATGGCAATACAATAGCATCTGCATGATCAGTTTAAAAAGTTAAAAAAGATAATGTTTCTCGAGAATTTGCAAAATATAAAATTCCAGTTTTTTCAATATAATCATCATTCCTTTGATTTTCAATAGTAACGGGAGATGCAATAGGACATTATATAGCGTGTCAGAAGATGTCCTGCCTTCGAAGATCAGTGGCAAGATTTCAAAGAAAAAATATTCTTTCGCATAAATTTTTATGATGACCATGCGATCAGTGACGAAATGATTATTATGATAGCAGACGGTGTTCATTTCCATGAGCATTTCAAGAATCCAAGAAGCCATTGCAATGTATGTAAAAATATGCTCTTCACTTGCGTCCATGTGCGCATCGAAGATTAAGACAACCGTGATCATCAGCATGTAGAAGCAGTTGTATGTGACGATTATGGAATTCAGTGCAATTTTGATTTTGTTTTCTGGGTCAAATAAGGGAATTCTATCAAGTCTGAGAGTTCGACATATCTTTTCTAGGCTATGGAAGGCATTCATAAACTTTTGTTGGAAGTAGTTTTATTAGATATTGAACCGAGTGTAGTCGATTGGATCAGCGATGAAATCACGAATTCGTTTGGATAAAACACGAGTTCTCCCGAAAGTTGTACGATTTGTGATGAATTTCTTGATTTTCGGCTTGATGCTGATCAGAAACTTCAAGGAGAATATTCCTGTTCTGTTCATTGTCGAGTTGCGAGGTTTCCTAAGGAAAAAAAAAATCATAGAATTCGTAAAGAAAATAAGCTCCGAAAAGATAATTAAAAAGAAAATAGGGGGAACAAAATCTATTAAAAACTTCTCTTGATTTTTTGTTTTACATGCCTAGATCCTTTGATTCTATTCGATTCCTTGTCGAATACCCTAGCCCATCTGGTCGCATGGAAATCTCTGGATATGGTGAAGGTAAAGGCGAATTGCTTGAATAAAATGAAGCCGATGGAGGAATAAGCTACTTGTGTTGTTTGGAAGAAAGTGGTTATTTCAAGGAGAAACTCAGGAGTTGATTATTGTTGATATTTAGAAGATTTGCTGATTTCAAAGAATCAATGCTTTGCTTCTTAACCGCTAAGCGATGATTATGTGATGCCTTCCATGATGCATTCCCATCTAATTCCTCGAGTTGCTGTTATTGTTTGATAATATTTAAATTCATATTTCTCTTCATACTTATTGCACTGCTGCTCGCTGATTCCTCATTGTTTGGGTCTTCAAAAATGGATGCATCTTTTCCATCAAGAATTTCACTTATTTCTTCTTTTCTTTCAGAGACAAGAAAAGAATTTCCTACTAAATTTGTTGTTTCATTTATCAGCATTATGTTAATCGCTGTATCCGCCCCGAGTAGCATTTATTACTATCCTTAGCCGCCTTTTGCATCTTTGAACTTACTCGCCCCCTCTGCAACAACAGAATTGGTTGCTTTTGTCACAGATCCACTGACTTTAGATTTTCCTGCTTCCATAATTGAATGATTATCTTGAGATCTTACATCCATACTCTCATCGTTCATTTCTGAGCAGCCGACACTTTATTTACATAAATCTCTAACTTCTTGATTTGCTTCATCCATAAAGGTTAAACCTTACTTGTAGTGCTGATATGGGCTGAAGTTGTTTACTTCCTTATCATCTCCTCTGCCTGTTAAACCCCATTCAGAAAACTTCAGGTCTTTTATTTGTTTTTAAAAACCTTTTTCAGCCTAAGGAGAAGTAATCTTTGTCATAATACCATTATTCATGACTTCTTCCATCTCGCAGATTAATTCTCTCTATCTATCTCTCACTCACTTGGAGGTTTATCTTGTCTAATTACTTTCTTCTTCTTCTTTCTTTCCCATCGCGTTAATCTCTACAGAAAAACCTTAGTATAATTTATCTGAATAATTCGAGCCCAATGAAACTTTACATTCCGCGCATATAGCATATTTCGTTCCACTAGCCAAAAATTAAACAGTAACATCCGTTATTTCCAGTAAATTTCTATTAACTTGGGTGCAGTGTCTTGCATAATTAAAATTAATTTTTTAGATCATTCGAGTATTTGGGAACTTTAAATAAAAACCTACTTGAATTTGTTCCAGAAAGTTACTTAGCGTAAAAAAGTACTGCGGAAAATACCCTTTCAAAAACAGAATAAAACTTTAATTCTTTCTATTGTGAATTTCATGATAGTGCTCCCTCTTCCTTCCCTTTAAATTTTTATTCTGAAAATTAACAAAATTCTTTTTTATTTTATCCAAAAGCACAAGATCTCTTTTTAAATTAAAAAAAAATAATGATAACAATATGAGCATTTTTATATTGAGAAATAATTATGTTGTTAATGATGTCTTAACAGGTAATCCCTATCATATGGCCCTTAACAAACTTATAAATATAAAGACAATAATTTTCTTTTGTTATCTTCTTTTCCTACTTTGAGAAATGAACAGTTATTTTAATTTATTTTTTAGATATTAACAATTTGTGCTTTATCAAAATTTCCAGTATTAATTAAATGGATTTTTTTGTACTTTAACCCAGTGAAATAGATCTAATTTCGATAAGTTGGTTCTAAAACAGTAATTTCATTCTATTTAAATTGTAAAATAAATTAAAAAAAAACTTTCACTAAAAATCTAAAATATCTAATAGAAATAACATAGCTTTGATCATAACAATCTCAAAATGATTTTTCTTATGAAGATGCTGATGATAAAATACGAGTTATCCCTTAACCATGGAATGGAATAGGTGACCTAAAAACTGATGCTACTTAATGCGTAACTCCAGTTTATTATTGTTATTATTTAGCAATGATCAGTTGAGATTGTTTTTTCTTAGCCTAACTGGTTATTTCCGCTGTTCCTTTCTTGATTTACTTTGTCCTACGACGATTAGTTCTAAAATAGAATATCTACTGCTTTTTGATAACTTCCGTGTAGTTAAACTCAGGGTAATATCTCTTAAACATCTTCGCTTTGTCAAACTACCAGCAAAGTGCAATATCTTCATAATGAGGAGCAAGGGCGTGGAAAGTTGAGTTAATCTTCTTAAAAAACATATTTTATTGAGTGGTAGTTCTAAAAAAAGATTGCCTCTATGTCGGGTAGAGCTATACAGGCAAAGGGCTTTAAGCATGTTGTTGTTATTATTGCTGCTATTGCTGTTGAATTTGTTGAGGGAAAAATGAAAGCAATTATGTGTGCTACTGCTATTTTTACTGGTTTTATTATCCTGATTGTGTCAGAACCCCTTATGGTTGTTGTTTAGGTGATTATTTGACCGAAATAAACAGCGGTGAAGACCCTGTTTGTTAAAGCTTAAGGCTTGATCGCTTGGGCATTTTTTTCTTGGAATGATCATATCTAAAACGAGACGGTTGCTTGAAATCACTTTCAATAGGTTAATGCTGAGAGTGAAACGATCCACTCATGTTTTCCTCTCCAGTTCCATAGGAATTTTATTTTTCAAATCTCTCTAGCAGGGAATAGTTTTTGTTGGAATTCCTGCGGACAGATCCAGACATTATCTTCACTGCTTTCTTCTTGCAGCCAGGATCATCTGCTTCTAAGCTTGAGGGATTCTATCACAAAATAGAGAGAAGGATTAAAAGAATCAAAGAAAATCCAAAAAACATAAAAATTAGTTTAGTTTATGTAAAAAACATCACTTACTTTGGACATTCTCAGATGGTTTAAGGAGATGTTATCTTACGATTTAAGCTGGCAATTATCTTGCTCTTTAGCGGCTTTAAAACCAAGAGTAAAATTTTTCTTAAATTTATTATTATTTTCCAGATTCTCCGCGTTCTCTTGCTATTCTGAATGACATCCTAGTTGAACTGGCTTGATGCCACCTTACGACTAGAACAAATCTTGAGATGAGTAAGGCAACCCTCTAGCTCTTTGTTTTTCTTTGGAATCTACAATATCTTTTCCACTTTCTAAGAGCATATTAATCAAACTTATTGGAGTTTCACTTAGCTTCTTTTCACTAAGGCCTCTTTCTGAATTCACTTCTTTGATGACTTCTATGTTTTACTTCGATGGTTCGGAGGATTAGAAAAGCCGTTGCAATTATTAGTCTTTATTATTATTATTATTATTATTATTATTATTATTATTATTATTATTATTTATATTGATTTCTTGTGGCATAGCAGATGGATCGGATTCTTATTTGCTAAAATTTTTGTAAGTATCTTCTCCATCTTCGTCTTGATAATTCTCCTCACCTTCGTCATCCTCCTCCTCCTCATCGTCTTCATCTTCTTCTTCATCATCTGAACTTAGCAGATTGTACTCCTATTGAATCTAGTAAATTGCTTTAATATTCTCAAAGCAAAATCTGTTTCCATGCAGTTATCTTGATTTTTTTCTTTAGCAACAACTTCTCACCTATTCCTTAGAATAATTCAAGTTACTGAAGAAAAATAGCTGATTTGTTTTATTGAAATGAACTCGATTGCAGTTCTCAAATAGATGATCATTTCTGCCACAACTGAAGCAACTTAGCTTCAAATCCTCTAATTATCGATCTAAGCTGATTTTATCTTTTAATTCTATGAATTTCTCGTAATCCTGCTCATCTTCTTTGAGAATATCCAGCATAGTATTTCTGTCGATTTTCATAACTGTCGAGAATTTATTGCTCACTGCAGTCGAAGTCGTCTCAAATCCTGTAAAGAAACCCACTGTTCCAAAGCACTCACCTGGTTTGGTGACAGCCACGAGCATCTTGGTATCCTTGGATTTTTCTCCTTATTTTTTCAACAATTCTAAATGCTTTTCGAAGCTTTAATTGGTTGAAAAAAAATTAAAAAAATATCACCAAAAACAGTACAGCAAAATAAACAAAGAAAACAAGATATGTGTGAGTAGGTATGTGTTACAGAGAATCTTGCGTCTAAAATATGCATGTAGAATGGGTAAAGGAGCTACTTTCGACAAACAACGAAACTGTTTTCGAATGTTACAAATCGAACAAAAAAAAATTAGGGAAAAATCAAATATTTTGTGTTCTTCTTCATGAGATTACCTTCTCCTTTCAAGAGGAAATATATGCTTGGATGCTCTTCGTGGATGGTCTTTTTGTTGTAAATAATCTAATACGGTGCATACACGACTTCCTCCATCACAGAATAGATCTTTGATAGCGTTTTTTCTGAGAACATCGAATAAAATATCTAGAATTCCTTTAGAATTTTTTTATTAGAGTGCCTCACAAGTTCATGCTGCATGTACCCACTGAGCTTAGAAAGTGCTTTTTTCTCAACTATGAGCTTGTCTCTGCTTTGTTATTGGTATTGCTTCTTCAAATGGATGTTCACTCGTCGCTGGAGGCCTCTAAAAAAAATGATTTTAAAGTAGAATCATATGAGAGAGAATCACTCTCTCTCTCTTTCTCTTTCTGTTTTTTCTTTACATATCGATCTTCTTCCTCCTCATGAACAGATTTAGCACATTGAGATCATGTTTATACTCCTTTTGCTCTTTGGATATGTCTAAAATGATTTGATTTATTGTGCTTAGAATAAATGCCAATTGCATAGAAGATAGCAGCATGAAAATCGATGTCGCAGCTTTCTCAGTTGGTGACACTGGGTCAGTGTTGATGGTCATCATCGTCGAAAACGCATAATACAGAGAATCTATGTATACAATATGCCAAGAGAGTGATACTGTACCTTTTTAATGGAGTTATTTCCAAGTGTTGGCCTCCCCTAGAACCTTTACCTCAAACTCTCCTAGGGCATTCCATAGGCAAGCTAGTAAATGGCCTAGCAAAAGCGTCTCTAGCATTAGTTTAAATAATTACAGCAAATAATGTCTGTCAATCATTAACAGAACGTAAAACTCTAATTTCTTAAGAATAATCATCATCCCTTTGAGTTTTAACAGCAACGGTAGATGCAGAAGAATATTGATTAAGCTATCCTTAGACGTTCTACCCTCAAAGATTAGCGGGATTATCTCGAAGAAAAAATATTCCTTGAGGTAGATTCTCATGATGAGCTTTCTATCGGAAGTAAATTCGTTTTGATGGTACGTAGCTGTGTTCATTTAGATGATCATCTCCGTTACCCAAGCGACTTATGCGAGCAGCATCATGTTATGCTCAACATCTCCGAAATGAGCTCCGAAAAATAATTTCAGAGTTATCACTAGTATATAAACACAATTGTATGCTACAATCACAGCATTCAGCGCGATTTTCCATTTATTCTCTGGATCGATCAGGGGGATTTTATCAAGTCGCAGAATCTCGCAAAGCCATCGCAGACAAACTTGAAATCGTCTGAGTAAAATATTCTTGTGGTTATCTTCATTCCAGTCAGCTACATCATCTATGCATCTTCGAACTTTGGAGCTCAATTATTTTGTGCGGCCTTAGACGGTTTAAGAAAAGTAGAATTTTTTGATTTTGGGCTTGATGGACATTAATAAATTCATCATTTCTGATTTGAGTCGAACAAAATTTTCGATTTTAGGGTTTGTCTGCCGATTTTTCTCCTTTCGCACCGCTACAGTAGTATTGCTTTAATTCTACCCGTTGGTATGCATCCCTTGTGAGATTGGCCCCATCAAATTGCCTACTAAAAACTAACTCATACTCTTATTAGTGATGTTACTGATTTCTAATGGCTGATTTGTGTCGCTCAAGTGGTTGCTATTGGTTCGAGAATTCTGACATTTCATGAATAATTTCTGCTTTGTTTCATGGATGCTATCGTTCTAAAGATTTAGCTATTCGAGAGATAACCGGCAAAGTTTATCTTTCTCGAGAGAACCAAAATTGATATTTTCAGAAATCTACAACGAAGAGCTTCGTCGAGATAGAATTTTCGGTATAATTGGGGAATTAATGTTCAGTTTTTAATTAGGGTTGTTCGTTTCGTCTTACATTGAAGTCATCTACTAATTCTACAGTTCCTTTAGTAGCTATGTCTGATTTTAACTTGACAATTCTGATGTTTCAAGCATAATTTTCTTGAATCTATTTTCAGAACTCTCTACTTCTTGATCTTCTTATTCCTTGGCGACCTCATCTTAGCATTCAATAGTTTTAGATAAATTCTTCCCTTTTAATGTTGACCCTGTACCTATTGTGATAAAAGAATCCTTTTTCATATAGACTAACTAGAAATCTGAGTTCTCACAACTTTACTCCATTTCATACTTCATTCTTCGCCCTATCCTCATGGACATTGAGGTATCTTTCGAAATGGGATTAGTTGTCATGATTTCCTTCTTCTCATTCTCAGATTCCTCGTCTTCCTTCGCAGTCCATAGCCCAACTATTGAGCTCTCAGCAGCTTATTCTGATGTTGACCTGTTTAGCTCAGTTCTCATATTAAGAACAACGCTCCCTTTTTTTTACTTTAAATTAATATTTATTCTTCCCCCTACTTCTATCCTAATTCAGCAATAGTTCTACTTGGATTAAGAGCCCTCAAGAAGAATAAATGAATGTGCTTTTTGATGATTTGAGATGAGTTTATTTAAAAATATTATCTTAGCAGTAAGAATAATTTTAAATATATTAAAAACTAGATTTAAATAAGCTTTCTGATTCTTGCATCTTTGTCTGATAAGACTTTGCTGCCTTTAGAAATAAAAAATTACAGTTTTATTGTCGAGAATGGGTGTCCCTTGGAAATAAAAAGCTACAAGAATTGATCCCTAAATATGCCTTTTTTATTATTATCTAAGTATTTCCTATTTAATTTTAAAAATTTCTTTGAGTTAAATTAAATTTAATGTGATTTCCAAAGTTGAAAGTAGATTTCAATTATTAAATTGAAGCTGAGTTTGTTTCTC
>Ga0302271_10001813_pt1 | contig 20051 bp, 8 predicted proteins | sample III_Bog_N1_1_FD_198767 | JGI IMG/M metagenome (GOLD analysis project Ga0302271, IMG submission 198767) | Peat permafrost microbial communities from Stordalen Mire near Abisko, Sweden - III_Bog_N1_1 | ecosystem: Environmental > Terrestrial > Soil > Wetlands > Peat | place: Sweden: Abisko... | reverse complement strand
TTTTTATGTCAGTGAACAAAAATTTACAATAATCAAAAGTATTTATTTGTTTATGTTTATCTTGTTGGGATGGATGATATCGCATACTAATTACATGATTGCGTTCATTTGGCTAATTATTCTAAGTGCTTAATTGGATAATTTAATCGTATTATCTCATTTGAAGTTCAATATTTTGAGTTAAATGCTTGGATTGTGTTGATAGAGCTCAAGAGAAAATGTTAAGGAATGAAAAATAATTAATTTAAGTTGATTGTCTTAGAAATAAGATTGATTGTTGATCTTTTAGTTTCTTTAAAAATCAATTTTCTTATTAAAAAAATAATAATACAATTCAGCATATTTATCAGACTGAAAAGCAAGAATTTAGCAACTTCTAGTTCTGTTTTTTATTAAAGTCAACATTTCAGATTTGGAGAAGTTTTTGTGACTCTTTTTCTTAAAATTATTTCATTAATGCACTCTTTCAGATATCAGAGATTGTTCTACTTATGTTCTCTGTTTTTCAATAAAACACTATTTATTTTCTCTTGAAAGTTATCCCATCGCTATTTCGATAGACTCTCTTTGCTCTTTTTTTTAAATATGTTAGATAATTGCTTTTCTCATGCTAAATAAGCTAAAAGTTAATGAAGAATTGTTTCAAAAATAATAAAAAATGAGAATACGTATTCCTTTCAAATAGATAGGATTACTTAATCAATAGTTAAGAAAATTCAAAACAAGAAATAAATTTTCACAAGTCTTCATTAGAGAACTACATCAAAATCTAATCTCAATATTTTCATAAATTGTAATAAAGAGCTAGGTTGATGATATTAAGATGCATTACACAATTATTCAAAATATTGAAATAAGAAATACTCTCAACAGTCTCTTTGGCCATTTGTTCATTCCAACTTAATGTTTTATCAGTTATCTCATCATTTTAGATGTTTCTCATCTCATTTCATAAAATAATTCAGAGCAGAATGGATCAAATGGATGATAACAATATTCAATCTTATTTATTAAATTTATCTTCCTTTTGTTCTTTGCAATTAAAATATTTGCTTGAATTGGATATTTTTGATTTGCATGTTTTTCTTGGAGGAGATTAGAAAATTATTGAAACAATCAACAAATAGAGAAAAAGTAATGTTTATGCATACATTTCAAAATTACATTTTTGCTAGAAATCACTTAGCTATTTTCGCCTAATTAGCAATAGCAGAAGCTTTTGCTAAGTATCCGGAGATCTAAAGGAATGTTGGGAGACCTTCTAACACTTTCATTTTAAGAAAAGCCATTTCTCTAAGATACTCGTATTGAAGATTCTTGTCAATTTATGCAGTTTATATTAGTTTGTAAAGATTATTAACAAGATCGTATGCTGTGTAGCCCTCTTCCCAAAGCGGATATAACTTTTTTTAGGCTTCATGGAAATTACCAAGAGTGCATTCTGTGATCACTTCTTGCAGAGTCTACACATTAGGGACATCACACACTCGATAGACATTTTCTTTATTCACTTTTCGAAATGCTGTGTGAGTAGCTTGCAGATTGTTGATTGCTTATCTCATATCTCCTTCGCAAGTGAAAAGCAATGCTTCCATACCTCCTTAGTCCCAATCAATACTCTCTAATTGAGCAATCTCGTTGAGACGATTCAACACCTCCTTGTCAGACAGCTTAGTAAAGCGAAGGATAGCACATCTACTTTGAATTGCATCGATTAGCTTAGAACTGTCATTGCAACTCAATACGAAACGAGTGGTCTCTGCAAAGTCACTAATAATCATTCTAAGTGCCTTGCAATAGAACATAAAAATTCATTAATTGTATTGTGAAATTCTTAATAACACTGAATATGCTCATACCTATTGTGCACCCTCAGTGAGAGAATCAGCCTCATCGAGGATAATGATTTTATGAAGGCCTGGCTTGAGATTGACCTTCTTTTAAGCAAAACTTTTTATTTTTTCTCTCACAACATCAATTCCTCTTTCATCCGAAGCATTCATTTCCAAAGCACAGGAACCAAACACATCCTGGAGTAGTTATCTCGCTAAACAAAGCACTGAGCTAGTCTTTCCAATCCCAGGAGGCCCTACCAAAATCATGTTAGGAATATTGCCATCTTCAGCAATGTTCCTCAATTTCGTGAGAGCATCTTCGTTTCCTTAAACTTCTTCTAGAGTCTTTGGGCGATATCTATTGAGAAATAATCAGATTACTATTATTAAATGAATACCATTTACTTTTCAAGCCAAATTTCCTTCTATGCCATTCTTGTGATGATTTTTTGATAAAATTGAGATTAAAATCACTAATTAATTTGTTTTTCTTCTCATATCTTTCTGGCTAATAATCCGCGCGCGCCTTTTTATTACGCAAGAATTGTTTTCATTTATTTTTGAAAAGATAAAGCACTCAATTAATTTTAGTACAAAAATCAGTAAATAAATGTCTCAACTCTTTTCAATGAGCATGCAATCAGAGTCATTTGATTTCAGATCCATTTCATTTATTGGTTCGGCTAAAGCAGCTTTTTTTGGTTTATTTTTTTCTTTCTTTTGATTCGCATCTTCTTTTGAGTTAGGCTCTTTTTAATTTTCAACTGCAATCTTCTAAGCATAAGGTAACTCATTTCTCAGGACATCTTCTCCTATTTCTGGCTTTCTCTTTCTGCTTTAAGATTAGTTTGTGTTGCTATTAGCTGCTCCTTTTTGTTTGAATATATTGTGTGCTTTCATAGATTCCGATAGCAATTCGATAGTGTATCTAATTGTAAATATCATAGAGTTAAACTATTTTTTTGCAATATTTCTTTAGTAATTATGAGAATCTTACTCTTTTGGAGAACGAACATTCTTTTTAAGACATTAAATTTTCACATTTCCAATGTCTTAGACTTCTTCTTCAGTGTTAAGAAAGGCTTCAGGGCGAAAAAAAGTCAAATAAGTTAAAAATGCTTGATTTACCTAGAAACTTAGATTCTTTAATGAGCTATGTTATAGCTGGAAGTCGAGATCTATATATTTAGAAACTGTAGATTGCTGAAAGCTAGTTGAAGTTCTCTCTATGCAAGTCGATGAGGATGCTATTAATGCGCAGAAAAAGCACCAATAGTTAGTAAATAACAAGCAAGAACATGCTTACTTTTAAGCTTCTTTCTCATTGAAGGCATAATTTTTGCAAATGAACTATGGAGTGATCTGTTTTAAAAAGACTGATAACTAACATAGACGAAATGAAGAAGAAATAAACCTGAATATTCTCATCAAGTAAGTAGTGCTTGATTTCAAGCCTGTTTGCTTGCTTTAACTCTTCTTTTATGGCAGTTTTCTGACTTGCCTGCATTTATATGATTATTCAGATTAGTCGTATCAAATTGTATGATAAAATTATTAAATTTTTTGTATGAAAGTTCAAATAAAAAAGATCATATCTGACAAAAATCGCTCTACTTTTTTTGTTTTAAAATATTTCCTCAAAATGAGTCATTTTTGTGAATAAAAATAAAATGAATAATTTCAAAATTAAATAAGAGAAATAGAAATATTCTTAAAAAGGAGATGCATTTAGATGTTAATAATATGTTGAAATTTAGATAAAATGATCGTATATTATCAGCATTGCAAAACAGTCTTGAGAGATCACTTAACACCATCATAAATAGTCCATTCAGTTGTTTTCCCTGTTCTCCAGCGACCCTTAAGCTCATTGGAATATTTTGGACGGAGAAGAGCACCCATAACATCTTCTTTAATGCGAAGGCCTTCAATCTTACTTCTGTAGTCCTTTGTCTGTGTGTACATGTGATCATAGAGCACCTCATATTCTTTGCATCTAGGATCATCGATACCAAACTACTACCAGCATTTCATCAGCTTTCCGCTCTCATTCTGAACGTCCATAGGCTTTCTTGGCAAGTACTTGTCAAAGAAGCGCTTGACCAGTTTTCTGGAAATAACATATTTTGGAGGTGGAGCCATTCTCTTTTGAAGGATTTCCCTACTAATTTCTTTTAATTTCTAACAAATTCTTTTTACCCATCTCCCAAGAATAAAGGAATAAATAGATTAACGCAATATTTTGAGCACATTTTTGGAAATAAACCAATACAAAGGAACATATGAAAAATATAAAATGAATGCTTTATCTGCTCTAATATTCAGTGTTTCTTAATGGTTGCCACAGATCTGTTAGTTAACAAAACATGGTTATTATTAGAATAATGAGTCCACTAGAAATTTTTACCTTGTACTTTTGCACTAAAGACACTCAATCATGAAGAGACGAGTATTTGTGTCTTTGGTAAGTAAAGTGTTTGGACTTTTGCAAAGTGAGCACTGGACGTATTCGGCTGAAAAGATAAAGAAGATCAGAATTTAATAACAAAATAATGATTTACCAATGTATTTTTTGATGATTTGCTCAAAGTGTTTGTCATTGAATTTGCTGCTCTTGAGAACTGTTGAAATTTAATAGTAAATAAACAGAAATCTAAGACATAATATTACTAAGCTGGTCATTTGCAATAGATCCCTCAGTTCCAAGCTCTGAGACAACGAATTGCTATACGTGTTATGGATCTCTCTTCATTCTCGTAACGATATCCTTAAAATTGAGCCATGCTGTCTTTTTACCCATTTTCTCAATCTGAGGGGTTTTCATGCTGATTTTAGTTTTTCCCTCTTCAAAAAGAAACAATTTTTAAAGAAAGGCGCAAAAAGACAATAAAGTGGCTACCAGAAAGACTAGGATTATTCTTCTTCAAAAGTTCACTAATTCTATCAAGAAGTGAAAAGTATTCAGCTTCAAAATCAGGCTTGGCTTCAACTTTTTCTGTTTGATTTTAAAAAACCCATTATCACCAATGCCAATGCTATCAAAAACTATTTCAAAATACCAGATCCCTTAACTTCATCTGTTGCTTTAGTTGCAGTTGCTGCTGGTTTTTTAGTCTTCTTTTTCATTGTTCCGAAGTCTAAGACTTGGATCTAGATAAAATTGAAATAAATGCCATTAATCTATCAGTAAATATACAAATTTTGACGCAACTACTTGAAAATATCATTACCTCCTTCATTTTTTATTCACTCATCGTTTTCCTTTTTCTTCTCTCTTTCTCTTCTTAATTTTTGATTTGTTTTTCTTCATTCTAAAATTGGCTCTTTTTCTTTCTAAAATGTTGTTTATTTGAACTAAGAATTACAGAAAATGAAATAGAAATATCAGTATATGCAACTAAATCATAATTAAATTCAATATTAGAATAAATTATCTTTTTACTTTATTAAATTACTAATCCTTTAATTATTCATTAGTTGAAGCCAACTCGATTATCTAACAATCATTTCTAAAAAATTAATTAACTGCAAAAGAAAACAAAAAACAAAACAAATTAACCACCTAGAATTTTCACTCATAACCTTCAAACCTGTGCAGACTCCTCTAAGAGCAACTCAGATACTTTCTAAGCCGTAAGAGAAAGGCATAACCATCTAGTTTTTATTACCCGTAGTCCATAGGATTAAGATACAGCCCAAACCCTTCATTTGTCATTTCCTTGCCTTTCTCTTTCAAGATGCTTTTAGAGCCACTTTCTGCTACATATCTTGAAGACGAGTTCAAGGGTCTATTTGTTGTTTCTCTCATCAATGAGTCCTTCATGAACCTTTTGAGATGCAGTTTTAATTTCGACTCAATTAATGCAATCCAGTCTAGAATTTTTTAAAAAGCATAAAAGTGAATAATTATGACTTGATCGAATGAGACAAATCGCTACTTGCTCTTCAATCAGTCATTTTCACCTGCAATCTCAATTAGTTTATGCAGGCTCATTGTGAGCTATTCTTTTGAATAATTCATTTCATTCAAAATAACGGATGTTTTCATTCATCTCTCTCTTTTTTGCATATTAAATCTACTTGTTGATGCTACTGTAAGCATACAAATTGAAAGAAACTTTCTTATCCAAAGAAATTAAGAAACAAACATCGCATACAATTAAGGTCGGTTAATTAAATACCAACTGTTTGCAGTTAAAATTGATAAGGCGCGCTCAAAATCAAGTTAATTAAAATTAATAACTGATCGTGTTGTTCAAAGGCATTGTCTTGATGTTTCGATATTTTAAGAATTTTCAACAGGATCTTATTGAATATGGCATAAAAGTAAAATATAAGTTTGTTTCATTAGTTTTTGTTATTTTTAAGTATTCAGAGAAGATCATAATCCTAACATTAATTATCTTGATATGAATAGATTTCTAACCTAAATGGAAGTTAATAGTAATTACAAGGATAATGAATGAATTGGGAGAAGTGGGATTTTATTTGAGCTTAATTAAGAAGGAATACACAAAACACAAGAATATTTTCATTAATTGGACAAGTCAGCGATTAAATCGCTACTCCTTTAGAATCTGCAACTTTCAAAGAGTTTTTGGGATAAATAAATTTAAAACCAAGTTTTAAAGCTTTGATTTGAAAGGAGAATAAAAAACTAAAGTAATCCATATTTTCTTTGGCCGTTAGTCTTCAAAGCATGAGTACAACAAATGCTGCTATGGTTTAGCATGGCGATACAACTAGCGAACGAAGAAAGAAAGAATAGTCTAAATACTAAGAGTTCTTGCCTTGGGAATCTAGACACATTTCACCTTATATCCCTAAATTGGAAAAATCAGATTATCGAAGTGATTTTGCCATTTCTGAAATCACCAATCAAAATATTGTGAACTCATTCAAACCTTTTATATAAAGCCAAATCTATCCAATTCAATAAAAAAGTGATGGATTCTCTGAGTACCTTAATAATCTCGATGATGATTAGCAAGTTCGTTTCACAATGGATAAGTTCAGGGAGTTTGTAATGAAAAACTCTTCCCCTGAACTCTCCAGCGAAGCAGCTCTCCTTAATCTTAAATACAGAGCTAGACTTGCTAATATGCTGTAATCATATACACCTGGGTCAATGATTTAAGCTATTCCTCCTTCAGATGCTTAAAAAACTCTCCCTGCTTAGATTTTGAGAGGTAGCCGTGCTCCGCAGAGCAAAACTGAAACTAAGAAAATAGAAACATAATAAACTTTGAAAAAGGCATCCAATGCATAAGTGTCTTCTTCTGGAATTGAGTTCGCTAAAGCATCAAGAAATACCACTGCTCAAGAATTACTAATGCCATTAACCTCGATTCGAGATACAAATTAAGTATTTAAGAGCTAGAGCTAAGCCGACTTAAATTAATCCCTCTAAAATCCTATGATTTCAAGAAATCAGCTAAAAGCTACTCTAGAATCTGGTAAGGATACTCTCCAAAAAGATTTATATTATGACTATGAGAGAATGTTGAATAGTGAAGGCAAACTCTTAGTTGGAGACCAAGGGGTATCATGGAATAATACTAGTAATGAATATTAACAAAAGCTGAGAGAATGGGCAAGTGATAGTGATTCTTATATTAAAGCAGCTTTAGAATAATACAGAAATGTAAAGACACCCATGTATCTCAAGCCTCTCATTTTTAGATAAGTTAGGCCGATTGATAAAATCAGAAGGGAAATTATAAACACAATTAATGGATCTTTAGTTCCTTTTGAGACAGTTGTGGAACGCAGGTCAGTTGAAGTAATGCATTAAAGGGATTACCTCATTTAACCGATGTTTGTAGATCATGGCTGGGGGTAAATCGAGTAGATTAATGAGGTATTTTCGTTTGATCGATCGTTTATTGTTGAATAAAATCTGCTCACAAAATCGGAGATTCTCCATGAGTATCCAATCCACTTAAATTAGACAGAACTCTTCGATTTTCTTTTCTAGACAGGCATTGAAGTTACTCGTCTAGAATAGTATTCTCCATTAAATCCTCTCTAACAGGAAGAAATGGATAAATAAAATACATAAAAGTTTATCTCAACAGAGAGATCAAAGCAAGATGCATTAATCTCGAAATCAAAAATAAATGAGAATGAGGAAAGTTAACCTTTTTATAAATTAACTAAATAGCCTTAGCCTAACTCTCTGGATGCAGACTAATAAAGAAAGGAAAATATTAGGTCATATTTCTAAGAAGGAGAAGGAAACATCCCAGCATAGAAAAAGAAACAGGCTCTCGATCGAAAAGTTAGTTTTGATCCAGAAAGTGATTTTGTGTTTAATAGTAATCCTTGAGTAGTTGAATCTTTACAGAACTATTATGACTTTGTATGCTTGTTTCAGTATTATCAATATCTTCTTTTATTTTTTTAACAGAAATATAAATTGTATTTCCCTTGAAGATATTTGGATGAATAATGAATGTAGGAAGATTTTTTGCAACTGAAATTCTTTTATCTAAAAAAATATCTGCTTTCTGGTCTATTTACGATGATTCGAAAGGAGAATGAGAGAATTTGCAGAAAGTATTTTAACTTTAGGTTAAAAAAGGTTTATCATTCTGAATATTAAACAGGTAATCTATTTTCAAATTGTAATCAATTTTGAGGAGGTATTATTTACAAATTTAGATTTTTCTTGTTTATTATGTTTTTTGTAGATTTTCCTTTTAGTTTTCATCAAATAACAAAAAGCTTTATTTCAATTTTGTGAAAACAATTCAGAATTTATTTATCTTTGTCTTCAGGCTTAGTTATTTCTGAGATCTTTTTCTTCGTTTAATGATAAAATCGATTAATAGACGACTACTTTTTAGTGTAAACAAATTGATTAGATTAACTTAGCTTTACCTTTCATAAATTACCCCGCCAAACAAAACAACAAGTAACTCTCATAATAGATGTCTTTGGAAAGTCAAGATGATTTGGTAAGGATCAAGCAAGTTCTTAAAGGAGCTGTTTAGAGTCCTAAAAAGAGAAAAATAATTACTAAGGATAGACTTTGCAATTCTTTCTTGCTCTAAATGAGAGTTAACCCTTCATCAACCAAACAACAGGCTTTTAATGGGTATATTAGACGCTGCAAAGGTAATAAATGAGATTGTTCGTATTCCTTGAGCTCTTGACATTAATACTATTATAAAGAACTAAATAAGAAAGATGTGATAAGTGAAACTCAACAAAGGCTGGTGGAATGTCCAATCTGCATGGATTATTTGGTGAACCCAGTTTAGACACAATGTGGACACACTTTTTGTGAAATATGTCTGACAGAAGCTCTACTAAAACAGAATGTATTAGCCAACAAATAATTCTTCTAACTAATTACTTTTATTATTAGATCTGTCCAATGTGCAAAAAGACAATTTAGAACTTCAATTTCAAAGGAGATGACCTTCTCAACTAAATTGTTTAGCAGTAAGAAGGAATTTAGGTGATTAATTTAAATAACTCTTGTATTTGTAGGTGTGCTTTGAAAGGTTGCCCTGATTTGTATCAAAAGTATATTATGCGAATAAAAAAGTTTAAGCTATGGAATGCTAAGCGAAGGTAAAACATGTTTAAAGTGTATCAGATTATTATTTTTATTATTGTTTTGAAAAAGATTGCATCAGTTTAACGTTGGCACCAAAATAGACTTGAGAGATCTTTCAAATGTGTGGTGCTAGGCAACTATTACAAGAATAGAAAATGAAAATAGTTCTCCACTCTTGGTTGTGCATTACGAAGTAAATATTGAAAGGAAAATCAGCTATTCTAACAAAAGATTATTTTCCTAGGGATGGAGTTCAATTTACGATGAGGTTATTCCTTCAGACTCAAACCGAATATCTTCACATGGGTTTTTCACAAAGAGAACAGGTATTTTAGATTATGTTTTTTACTTGAAAACTAACTTTTTTTGCTTAGATATTCCACACTACAGCCTTAATAACAGACCCCATCAAGAAGGAAACTCAAATGAAGGAGAGGGTGTTTTGCAAGGGATACTTATTGCAGGAGGAAGAGGTCTCTCCAACCTTGAAGGAGATATCCATCAGCCAGATGATGAAATGAATGAAACAGACTAATTGACTAGCATAGATGAAAACAAAACATCGAATGAACAGCAAACTCAAAGGGAGAGTATCTGTAAATCTCTTTTTCAGTAGTTTTTCAGAGTTAGTCTAGATGAAGTGATTGAAAGCAAACTGAAATAGTGATACAATTTGGTTTTGAATGGTGCGTTTAATATTCAAACAAAATTATGCATGTATGTATACAAAGTGAGAAATAAGCATCTCTGTTTTCTTTTATGAAACGTATGGTCCTAAACAATTACTTACTTCAATAAGAATCAGGTCATTCTTGGTTGATCTTGAAAGGTTTTAAGTAATCCTTGATCTGTGGGTTTTATTTTTATTGTTTTTACTTCCTTTTCAGCAGTTTGAGGCCAAGTGGGGAAGATATCTAAAAAAGCAAATATGTTAAAAGATATTTGTAAAAGAAAACTACCTCATCTGGGCAATCAGGATGCGACTAGATGAACTAAGCAATTTCTTCGTTATTTGCGTTCATTTCTGGCTATGCAGCCTATGGAGGATGTTGTTCATATTGTTCAGTTGTTTATTGCTGTTGTCTTTGTTATTAGAGTTGCTCTTGTTAGACTTATTGTACTGATTTCTAAGGTTGAATGAATCTTTTTTATTCTTGCTAAGCAGCTAAGTAAGTTAAATAGTATGTAAGAAGTTTAATTTTTGCAAAAGATTATGTTTTACATTGTGTGTAATACTAATTGCGCAAATTAGGTCTTAAGAGAGCGAGAATGGAATTAATGAATTCTTATTCATTTCCATTGCTTTGATATCTCTCAAGAAGTTCAAATATCTAAGGTTCATCGTTTATGACCATTTCTATCAAAAGAGTATTAATAATAAATGATTTAAAACAGAAGTAAATCTTGTTTTTAGTAGAATTGCTTGAATAGGAATAACCAATACCTTTCATTTTGAGCTTTTCATTCTCTGTGATAGTGCTATTTTTATAGAGTTCAGCGCTGAAATAAAACAGCTTTGCATGAGGTAACTGCAGCTTATCCATTTAATCTATTGCTTTTCTTAAATTGAAAACACTTTTTTTATTTACTAATTAATGACCTTTCTCAATTCCAGTAGTTCCCTCTTCACAATTTACTTTATTTATTTCTCGCCTTCTTTGTATTCTTTCTTTTCAACCCTTGAAAATTCCAATTACAGATGAATTGATATTTTATCCTAAGTGCAAGATATTCCACGAAGCTCATTTGTTTTTGCATTTCTTAAAAGAGAGATCAATCAGATGGTAAGAAGTTTCCAGCCTCGATTATTAAGCATTCTTTCAGGTGTGAAAAACTATAAATGATTAAAGATGTATTTTAATAGTCTTTTACAGCATTTACTTTCTAATTGCAGAAGATCATTTATTCTGATTAACTACTTCTTTAATTAAGTGCTTAGTCATTATGGTTCACTATTGTTAATTGCATTTCCTTTTCCAATCAAAACCCTATTAATTTGTAGTTATCAACTTCTTTTTTATTTTAGCTTTAGAGGAAAAAAGTGGTAAACAAAATCAAAAATCTCTAAATTATTGTAACGATTGATTTAAACTTAACAGGAAACGAAGAATAAAATGAGCAGCTAAGCTGAACTTGAAATGGTTGTAGGACCAGAGGATCTTGCAAGGAGCTTGATCAGAGAATTCTTCTTAAAGTACAATTTTAAGAATACACTCAATGAATGGGATAAAGAAGATAAACACTCCCGAGTTAAGATGACAAAAATAGACTTGGTAAAGTTCTTATCAATGGAAAGGCTAGTTCGAATTAATAAAATGAAAACACAACCTCATGCAACACTCGTAGAAATATTGACAGAATATCTATTCTCCAAGTTTAAAGGAAGATCGTAAAATTCGACTTCAACAGAAACAAAGAGCTTAACAGATTAAAATAGTAATATAGATGTTCTCTCGATCGGATCATAGTCGAGTAACAAAAGGCCTCCTTCAGGACCTACACCCTTTAGTAAAACTGATTCGTTTAGTAATGATGTAGGATTTAATAATTATGGAGACATAAATGACAAACAAGTAATGCAGAGTTCAAATCAAAGAGCAAATCGAATCTCATCATAACTCAAAGCCGAAGGAGAATTCAATAAACCTCCTGTGTTAGATAAGACAAATTTGAGTGAAAAGATGCTATTAGATTAAAGTGGATCAACAACAGATGAGTTTAAAATTGAATCAAGGAGAAGTAATATGAAAAAAGCTTCAGAAAACAATTCAAAAGATGAGAGTGGCAATTTGAATTCATAGAAATAATATGAATAAAGAAGGAATTCTTAAGAAGCCTCCATTACCTTTTCAGAAAGAAACAGTAATGTAAAGAATTCAGATTTCTTTGCAAATTTTAATGATTAAAGCAATAAAGAAATCTTAGATCCTTTATTTGGGTCAACCATTGCTTAATCCAAAATATACACTGCTCCTGTTCCTTAAGATTCTCAGTTGAAATAACAACCTCCTTACTTACTTCAATAATAGCCACTAAAATCAGAATAACAGGCAAATTAAATTGAATAATCAAAAATAAAATAGCAAGAATCTACCGTTTCAGATCCTTAAAAACCATCTTAAATTGTTGAAGCTAGTGCCTTAGACAAAGATGATGAAAAAAAGAAACAATTTAATTTTTTTGGAAAGAAACAGCCTTAAAAATAAGAAATGGATCTTGATGAGCTAGAACAAATGTTGCAGGGAGAGTCTGAATCTCCTTTTGAAAATAAATAATAACCAAATAAAAAGAAGGTTTTTGATGATGACGATGATCTAAATTTCAAAAAGAAACCTAAAGATGTTGAGAATCCTAGAGGAACGCAAGCATCAAGAAATGATGTTACTCCTATAGTTGATCATCTCAAAATGAACTTGTTTGATCAGGGAAAAGTTAATTTCGATTTTGTTCCTCCAAAAATCAACTTCAATAAAGTGGCTTCAATGCAAACATTTGCCAAAAGGAATATCGGAAACATTAGTGGCAATGAATTAGGAAAGATAAAAAATTTACTTTTCAGCCAAGCATAGAATAAATTCCTTCCAAAATCATGGGGATAACCCTTTATTTTAAGCGAGAACGATAATTGCTTTTACGGCCTTCCTTAAAAAGAAGGAGGACCATGTGGGATTATTGCATGTGTGCAAGCATTCTTTCTCAAGTATCTTTTCTTTGTGTTCCCTGGTATATTGTAGCCTGGAACAAGTGGAGATTTAAAACTCTTCAAAAGCAAAATCATCAGAGAAAATTGCTTAATAGCTGGAATTGCTGAAATTCTATTCAATGCTAGGAATGAAGATGATTTAATAAAACTAGCTGTAGTGCAGAACAACGCAGCTTTAAGCAATCCAATGTAGGCAGTTTCAATTGAACAGTGTGGAGTTGTATCACTGAAAGCAGCCACCATTGAATAAGCTTATGAAGCTGTACATTCTTATAAAGACGAATTCCTTAGTCAACATTGTCAAGGAGTTACAACAATTTTGTACAGTATGATTCTCACAAAAGGGGTTGACAAAATAATATCAGAGATGGACTCTGAGGGTAATGCCTTGATTGGACATCATGGTCATTGTTCTTAAGAGCAAGTTAATTTATTCCTAACAGGCAAGGCTAGGTCGAATTGTTTTGATGGAGAAAAAGTTCTTGATGGGGATTATAAGCTGAAAGGAATTGATAAACGTTCTTAGTTTGGTTTCTTGACTATTTTTGAGCATCTCAAATATCTAGTAGTTGGTGATTTCCTTAAAACACCTTACTTCCCAGTTTGGATTGTCTGCAAAGAGTACCATTACACAGTAATTTTTGCAAAAGATTACCTAGTCAATGAGCGTATTGAGCAGCCTTACTTTGATGTTATCTATTATGATCAGCTCTATAATCAGGAAGACTAAATTTTACTTACGGTTACGAAAAATAAGTATGCAAAGGTACCATACAATTCAAACAAAGGAGAGCATTTCCTTTTTGGCAAAAAGAAAAAAGGAAATAATGGAGAAGAAGACGAAGATATGATTCCGGCGATTGAGTTAGTAATGAGGACAAAATGGGGGAAAGAAATAAGCGTAGACTGGAATGGCACTCAGCCTATTCTTTGATTTTGTGTTCATAATAAATGAAATTTGAATATCAACAACACTAACACAATAGATAGTATTTTATTATTTTTTGATGTCTCAAACTTCTTGTTTCTCAGTATTAAATTAAATTGAATGCAATAGTTTCTTTGAGAAGCTTAGATTTAGCGGGAATATTATAAAATAAGCAAACAAAATCAATAGAGAATGAGTAGAGTAGAAATGCAACAATAGGGAGTTGAATAACAAAGATCAATAAGTAGTTTGAAAGATCTCATGAATGTTGGCGGATTTGACATATTTGCTGAGCCTGGATAACCTTTTTTTTACGCAACACCTCGACCAACTCAACGTTAGCAGCATGATTATGTTAAGATGATGGACATTCCGAAAAATCAAAATAATGTGCTGGAAAAGAAGAAGAAAATTCGTGTCAACATTGAGAAAGAGCTGTAAGATAATATTTTTGCTGGATTGGCTTTGAAAAAAAATTTCTTTGTAGAGCAAATCTAGCTTAGGAAGTGAATGGGTGTTACAGTCTTCTTCGTAGCTTAAAAGACAAATAAGTTGTTCGAACATAAAAGTTCATCATTCCTGATTCAGTGTAATCGAAAGACCTAATCAAGTCGATGACAATACGATAGCAAGAAATGAATCTGACTAGCAAAATGTTTTCTGAAGGATTATTATCCTTGAAGGAATCGATGGAATAGCATGAAAGTGCAATTGTTCAGCAGTAAAAATACATAAAATCCTTCCTTGTCTCTCCTAGTTCTAAAATATGCTTCTATAAAATGTTTCCTTACAAGCACATCGAAAACTAAAACTACATTGATTTCTACAACATTCCTATTTTCTCAGATAATCAGCTAGATGCCATTAATATCTCTCCTTTTCTGCTATTTATCCCTCTTCAAGTAATTTGTTTTAAAATACACTCGTATTGTTGATCTGTCTTGTAGATAAAAAATGACTAAATCACTGCCAGACTCACTGACGTCATGAGGACAACACCAGATATCTTTGAAAAATAGCTTGTGATTAAAGTCATCAAAAATAATACACTTACATCCAATCCAGACAAACTTGGACCCACAGTCCATAAGGTTTCATTCATTATGAAGGTATTGCAAAATATTTATTTAATATTAAAAAGAGCTTCTATTTTGAAAAGGGAAAAGAGGATTAAATGCATGGTGATCATAACTAATTTGAAGAAGATGATGAACAAGAATCTTAACTAGCTAGAATTATTCAATTGCGCTACAGAGTCTATGAGAGGATAATATTTAGCAAGTTAGTCAATATCTGCAATTCATTTGTGCCTAGTGATTGTTTCAATTACGATACATCTGTCTTCCCTAGTCTTTCTGTAAATTATTCCTTTCAATTTGGCAAAGCTAATCAGCACATATTGGATAGATATTTATCGATGAAAGTTTCACTCTGAAGTTTGAGCTCAAGAAACTTAGCATAGAAGATAAACTAGCCAAAAGAAATAAGCCAACTGAACGGACACCTAAAAACCCAACATCCTCTCCTTACACAATTAATCTCTACACAGTAAATAAACGATTTGCATCCTGTATTATTAACTTATTTTAAAAATAGAAACTGTTCCACTATCTCACAAGGTTGCCATCTAATAGTTCTCTTGTCAGATACATCATTGACATTAAGCTTGACATCACCAAATAATACTTTCTCCTGCAGCCAGTAAACCAAAATATGATTATTTACAGTGTTTAATTAATTTGGTATTTAACCAGAGATGTTCTATTAATGTGGTAAACAATACCAACGAAGAAGTTGTCTATGTTGGAATAAAGTTCTTGCGTACTTCTTCGAAATAAAACACTGAACAGCAATATGAAACCTAAATGAAGATAACTACTTTCGCAACAGAGTTTCAAAGACTGAATAGTAATTGATATGGTTTATTATAGGAATAATCGATTCATGACTTTAAATGTTATTTTATTGTTTTTAGATATTCCATTAGCTAATACGCTTAGTGAAATACCTCGATTCATTAAAGAAATACTAAATCTAGCAAATTCAGGAATTATTAATCACGAGAATTACCTATTTAAACAATATTGAATGCCAATTAATCCAAAGATCCATTCTTTTTGTATAAATATTTTTAAAATAATAATTGATTAAGCGAAAACTCTTACTTTTCTGCAAAGAGTTAATTATTATTTGTATAAAATGAGTATTTAATAGTCTTTAGATTCAGATTGGAGTAAAATTTTCAAACAATAAGTAGATAACTAACTGATTATGCACTTTACTAATCAAAAGAAAAGGTAATTTTAAAAGAAATAGGATACTCACGAGTGGTGAAAACTAGGAGATTAATCCTGCTGTTATTAAAGATAAATTGAAACAAACTGTATTAGCTTCATTTTAAATAAACCACCAAATTATGTGAGAGAAGAAGAATGTTCATCCCAAAACAATTAAACCAAATACATACAGTATTATTTTGTTAAGAGTAAAGTGCTGTGCTCTTTACTCGAGATTTGATAGGCTTGCTCAATGAGCATCCAGCAGAACTATCCCAAACAATCATTACTTCCTTCAACTGAATAATGTGCCAACAAAAAGAGGAATTCGTCTGTTTTAATGCTTAAAAAAGCCAACTTTCCTTTTTTTCGAGATCTCTAAGAATCATAAGAAACAGATTCAAAAGATGATATTGCTTCTAATCCTTCCAATCCAAACAACTTTATTAGATCTTCTGGGCAACTCCCTTATCGAGTTCATTCTGAATGGCAATCCCATCGCTCGCAGCAAGCCTACTTTTTACCTATTCCTTAACCTTTCCTTCAATCCAACAAGTTTTTCAACTAAACTGCCGGAGTGACAAATAAATCAGGAATAACTAATTTTAGTATGTCTCAATCTCGTCTTCCATTTTGTTCTTCTAGATAACTAAGAGAGCAAAGTTACAACGAAAATAAGTTTTGCTTAGACTCACTGAAAATAACTTCTTTCAATTGTCTTGATTCAAATTCCAGAGTGCCTAATAAGAAAACAAGGTAAATTCATATTTAACTTTGTTGCTCATTTCTAACATTCAACAAACAGTTTTACAGAAGCAAATAGATAGTCAACTTACTCTGAATTCCTTAACAGCTTGAAAAGCAAAGATTCTTTTCTCAAAATAATAGTCCATCCAGAAGAACCAGCTTCAACAAGCTAGAATAACTTTGAAAAGGATTAGAGCTTTGAGAATGTGCAATAAGACAAATTATTTCGATGTTCTCAAAGCCTCCATACAACTAAAAACAATTTTCAAGCTTAATCAGCCTATGCAATAAAGAAGGAATATACACCAGAGAATGCATCTGCTGATATTTAAAGTGGATGCCGTACTTCAATCGATTTTTCTTCTACTACTTGTACTTTCGTGCGATCTCCGCTAGAAATCTCAAGGCATCAAAAATTCTCAAAAGATTATTAAAGTAATTAATTATTCTTAAATTTATCCTGAATTTTTATCTTAAAAAACTAACGATTCTTAAAAACAAAAGTAAGGAGTAACTCAATTTAAAAGAATCAGACATCGAATGAAGAGAGTCACTTCAATATTCCTAGACCAGTTAATACCTATGATCATTCGATAAAACAGCATTTCTCTAGGACTCTTAACTAATTTAGAAACCCAAGCCTAAGCAGAGAATAAAATCATCAAAGTAGTTGTAATCTTGACTAGAACAAAGAGCTTAATTTGTCATCGAAATGTGTCTCAGTGCTTGATTTGCAAAGTGGAGAATTCCTATTAAATATAAAAGGATCAAGGCCAAGTGAAGTTGCCTCTCTCACAAAAGTTATGGTTTGTTTTATTGTCTGCGATCTTCTCCAAAGGACATAATTCAGAAAAAGCGATCCTGTAAAAATATCTTTGAGCTAATCCTTGACGATTAAAATTGGAAAAGCGGCTTCTTAAATGATTGGAACATCAGCATAGCTTCGACACGGAGATGAAATAACCTTGTGGGGTTTGCTTCATGGTCTTATGCTTCCAAGTGGAAACGATGCTGCCTTTGCTATTTCTGAAAAAGTAGGGTGCATAATGTATGAAAATTCTCCTGAATAACAATTAAAAAAAGGCACAAGTCCAAGTGCCAATTGTCATCCTAAAGAAGGTAACTTTTTTTCAATTAACTATGTATGAACAGCTAGCCTTATTTTAGCTATTTAAATTTAAGAAAGTTCTTTTGAATTTAGTTAATATCCGAATATTACAATTAGTTTACTCAAAATCCTTTTTATTTGATAAATAGGTTACAAAGAATTCATAAATACGATGAATCTCTATGCTGAAAAAATGAAACTAAAAAGCACTAGATTTTAAAATGCTCATGGTTTAAGCAATTGCAAAAATAAATCTTCCGCTAGCGATATTTGTCTTGTTATCTAGCAAGGCATGAACAATACTTATTTCAAATAAGTAGTTAGTTGCAAACATTTTTCAGTAACCGTGAATAATCCACTTCTTGGAGCAAAAACTCTTAAATGGGAAAATACAAACAAACTACTTCACCAGATTAGCAGCTGCCTTGGAATAAAAACAGGTGTTACTCCAGCAGCAGGTCCTTGCTTAGCTACAGCATTTTGCTTAGAATAAAGAAAATTTGCAATCGTAATCCTGAAAGCTCCTTCAATGGAATTGAGATTTAAGGAGACAGTGATTATTCTAAGATGGATTGCTAATAATCAACATCTCGCTTTGTCTGATGATATTTTAAAATACTTGCAAGACTAAAATAAGCAGCAAGGAAAAACAAAAGTTAATTAGAAGAATAATCAATCAACTGATAATAATTAAAGAAGAACTTTTCCGATTCTTTCTTCCAGTATTTCAGAGAAAGATTTGTTAGATTAAGTAAGTATCTCATAAGAAGAGGAATATAACAGATGTATTGATTCTGCAGCTTTCACAGAAAAAAGTAACATTTTTAATAGTGAAAAAGCGCAATAAATCTGATGTTCTAGATGAGCAAATAGTTAACTAACTCGCTTGCTATCAAATAAAAAATAATACTAAATACAAAATAAACAGACCGATCATTTCTATTTGTAATTATATTTAAATCTATAATAAACTGTACTTTACTCTTAACAATCCAGCTGAATTCTTAATATCCGAGACAAAATAAGAAAATTATTATGTTTTCTGATCCTATGTAAATGACTAATTATGCTTAAAATAATAGAGCAAGAAGATACTTATTCTCATTTTTAATAACTAAAATTGATAAAGCTCTCATAATAATTATTTTAGAAGGAGATTAGAGGAAGAGAACATATTTTATTAATAGACCCATATTTACTAAAATGAACAGTTTTATGGAAAACTCAAGATACTAGTGGAAAGAGGTAAAAAATTAAGCATAAATTAAATACTATGTCCTTTTTGATATTGGAAATTGACACTAAATAACTTCTGATTTCTTTATCTGAAAAAAACGGAAAGAGTTTCCAAATCTATTGGAATTGTTTTTTTAGTTCAATGTTGTTTAGATCAATAATTGGACTCAATAAAGTTATTTTCACAAGAAAAAATTTCAATTTCACACAAATGGAGAGATTTATTATTTCAAAATTATGATTCCAGTGGCTATGCTATTTAAGATTTAGTAAGTAAAATACATAACAGCCTGACATATTTAAAATAGTAACATGTTAGCTTTATCCTAGATTTCTTTAAATAATAATAAACGTTACAATATGAATGCTATTTTGTGCTCTTAGTCAAGTTTAATTAATATTCTTTTACTTTGTTGGAAGATATTTTTCAGAAAATCACTTGGTACAATTAAATAAGTTGTTCTGATAACTTAATGCTTATCTATTTGTGGACTTAATAGAGATTTATTAACGATTTTCTTTTCATCAGCCTCGATAAAGCAGGTACTTTTCTTACCCAAGATACCTCTCATTATTGGTGGCAAAGGGGAAGACACCAAATAAATAAATTCGAAGTTTTAAAGCTATTTTCATTGACAAAGAAAGAGTACA
>Ga0302271_10001811_pt1 | contig 20059 bp, 18 predicted proteins | sample III_Bog_N1_1_FD_198767 | JGI IMG/M metagenome (GOLD analysis project Ga0302271, IMG submission 198767) | Peat permafrost microbial communities from Stordalen Mire near Abisko, Sweden - III_Bog_N1_1 | ecosystem: Environmental > Terrestrial > Soil > Wetlands > Peat | place: Sweden: Abisko... | reverse complement strand
AATTGGATAAATTAGAAGTTCATTAACGTTAGATGCACTATTTTTTATATCTGTTCTATTGTTTCCAAAAATTGAAGATGTTGTTAAATCAATAATCAAAGAGTTGCCATTTACAAACTCTGTTGTCAGAGCTTGAGTATTTGCTATTTCGGCAATATTAAATAGTGAGTCATCAGGATTTATTATTGATAATTTACCAGTCTTTGTATTATTTACGTTGATATTGTATGCATTGTTGATTGCAAGTTGAGAGTTATCACCTGTTACACTGACGTTATTAAGATTAACATTTCCACTTGTTGTAATGTTCAAATTATCTTTTACTGTTGTTTGGTTTCCATTAATTGTTATATTTCCAGCATTTGTGGATTTAGCATTTAATGTTCCGTTAAAATTGTTTGTTCCTGCAATGCCGATTGTGTTAGTTGCTGTCATTGCTGTGTTACCATTATAGTTAGAATTGTTAGATGTTATTTGATCCCCAGTCAAATTGATATTAGAGCTGTTTAAAGTTTTGTTATCAACAGTTAGACCTCCGTTTGCTACATTAACATTTAAGTTGTTAGAAGCCCTCAGGTCTTCTTTAGCGCCGAGTGTAAAGTCGCCTGATCTGTTCAAGGTAATATCATTTGCAATAGCCTTTAATCCATTGTAAGATACCGCTTTGTCGACTAAAACATTTGTTGCAGCATTTAGATCAATGTTATTAAATGTAGAAGCTGTGTAGAAATTAATATCTTTTTGAGAAGTTGCTTCTAAATTGTTTGCTTTAACATTTCTGAAAGTTGTATAAGTTTTAGAATTTGTTTTGATGTCTCCATTATTTAATGTCACACTTTGGATTGCAACTTTATCGTTTGTTGAAGTTGCTGTTAGGTCACCATTTTTAATTAATGTGCTGATTACGTCAACTCCGCCCTTTGCATTCAGGGTTGTATCTCCATTAATGTATCCATTATTATTTCTTATAGATATAGCTCCATTAGTGCTAGTCGCATCCAATGTTCCATCTATTTTTGAACTTGTGAAGTTCAAATTATTATTACTTGTAAAACTAACGTTGTTAGCTTTTGCGAGTGTGATATTCCCTATATAATTTGTTCCATCTGAGGTTACGTTTTTAGCGGTATAAGTTGAAGCTCCACCGATTGTTCCACCCGTAGAAAGAATATTTCCTAAAGTTGTTGCTATTAATGTACCGCCAATTTCAGGGTTAATGAAACTCAAGTCATTGTTACTATTGAATGACGCATTTCCTGTTACGTTTAAGCCAACATCTCCAGTATAATTTGTTCCTGTTGAAGTTGTATTGCTAGCTGTATAAGAAGTAGTTCCTATGATAGAACCGCCATTAGTTATAATATTTCCTGCAGTTGTGGCAATCAAGTTTCCTGTTGCAGAGGTGTTGCTTGTTGTTATATTTGTTCCTGAAAGGTTTGTATTAGTTGCATTTAATGTTGTGTTATTAATAGTTAAATCTTTTGTTGCGGTAATATTTAAGTTATTCCCGGCACTAAGACTAGTTTTTCCGTCATTGTTAAGCGTATAATTTCCACTTCTAGCTAATGACAAGTTGTTTCCTGCATTTGCATTAATTGTATTAAAGTTTACTGAATCGTTAATATTAATATCATTTGATGCGTTTAATTTTGCATCACCATTGATTGTTGCATTAGTCATAGTAATATTTTTGGCATTTGTTTTGGTATCACCATTTATTGTAGACCAAGAATATGTCGCAGTGCCATTGTCAGCTGTCATATTAACATTATTTGCTGTTACATCTTGAATCCCTGTATTAGAATTGTTTGAAGTCAAAGTTACATTGTTTGCCTTCATTCCATTAATAGAAAGATTATTATTTGTTGTTGCATTAACGTCTTTGGCATTGACTCCTTGAATAATTGCCCAATCATCAGCGTTTGCAGTTAGGTTGCCATCAATATTGTCATCGGACATAAATACTGCAGAAGTTGTTTTTGCTGTTGTATTACCTGTAATTTCGCTACTTCTTACATCAATCTTACCTTTTCCTGTAATATCTAAACCATTAGAAAAAGTGCCGTTTGTAATATAAGTGTCTTTGTTTGCATTGATTGTTGTACCATTTTTTACTGTTAGATTATCAATAGTTGTTCCATAACTGTTGTCAATTGCAAAACTGCCATTAACTGTAGAATTTGTTGCTGTAACGTTGCTCCTAAGAGCTCCATTACCTGCAAGTTCAACATTATTTGTAGAAATGTTATTTACATTTATATTTGCGTCAGTATTAGTAGATGTTGTTGTAGCTTTTAAATTAGCTAGTGTTAGTTTGTCAGTTGAGCCAACGTTTACGTTAATATTTTTAGCTGAATTTAGTGACGTGTCACCAGTAATTGAACCGCCATTTGTTGTACTGATATTTCCAGTGGTTGTCGCAGTTAATTTCCCACCAATTTCAGGAGTAATGAAAATTAAATCACCATTACTTGTAAAATTAGCATCTTTTGTTAAATTTAATCCAACAGTCCCGGTATAATTTGTTCCATTTGAAGTCGCACTACTAGCGGTATAAGAAGTAGTTCCTGTGACAGAGCTACCATTAGTAATTATATTACCAGCGGTTGTGGCAATTAAGTTTCCTATTGTAGAGGTGTTATTCGTTGTTATATTTGTTCCTGAAAGGTTTGTTGTTAAAGCATTAAATACTCCGTTATTAACAACGAGGTTCTTTGTTGCACTAATACTTAATTGATTAGCTGCATTAAGAACGATTGAGCCATCATTATTAAAAGTATAATCCCCTGTTCTTGCTAAAGAAATATTATCACCTGCGTTTGCAGTGATAGTGTTATAGTTCATATCACTATTAATTGTAATATCATTTGATGCATTTAGGTTGGTATCTCCAGTAATAGTTGAGTGTACCATTGTTATATTTTTAGCTGTTGATTTAGTGTCTCCACTTATATTTGACCAAGAATATGATGCTGTTCCATTAGAAGCAGTCATATTTACATTGTTGGCATTAACTTGATGTATGCTGGTATTTGAATTTTTTGATGTTAAATTTACATTCCCTGCATTTATCCAGCTGGTATTAAGATTGCCATTTGCATTTGCATCAATATTATTAGCATTAAGTCCTTGAATAATTGTCCAATCACCTGAATTTGTGGTTACATTTCCGCTAACAGTATCTCCAGATATGAATAAATCAGAACCTGTATCATTTGGAACTGTTCCCGATTTATTTATATTTAGATTTCCTGTTAGGTTATCGTTGCTAAGAGTGATTTTTCTATTTGCGGTTGCAATGTTTGTATCTCCAGTGATATTACTGTTGGTAACAGAAGTATTGTATGAGTTTCCACTAATATTTAAACCATTTCCGATAGTTGTATTATCAATATTAGAACCCCATCCTTTAGTGGTTGTTAGGTTCCCATTGATTTTTGAATTAGTAACAAATATATCGCTTCTTACATCGCTACTTCCAGAAATATTTACATCCCCTGTAGATTTAATGTTATTAACGTTTATATTTCCATCTGCGTGATTAGTTGAGTTTGTTATTGTTAAATTTGATAATGCCAAGGTATCTGTTGATCCAATATTTACATTTGTTTTTTTGCCAGCTGTTAAAATTGTATCTCCACTAATAGAGCCGCCGTTTGTTACATTAATATTTGCTGTTGTCGTAGCTGTTAATTTTCCACCTATTTCAGGAGTAATAAAGTTTAAATCGTTGTTGCTATTAAAATTAGCATCTTTTGTTAAATTTAATTCAACAGTCCCAGTATAATTTGTTCCATTTGAAGTTGCATTAATTGCATTTAATGTAGTATTCCCAGTAATAGTTCCGTTTGTTAGATTAACATTTCCACTGGTTGTTGCTGATAAATTCCCGCCTACTGTTGGTGTAACAAAGTTTAAATCTTTACTGCTTGTAAAAGTAGCGTCTTTTGTTGTATTTAATCCGATTGTTCCAGTATAATTTGTTCCTGTTGACGTTACATTATTAGCTGTATATGAAGTATTTCCTGTTACAGAGCCTCCATTAGTAATTATATTTCCTGCTGTTGTTGCAATTAGATTTCCAGAAAAATTTGAGGAATCAAGGTTTATGTTTGAACCGGAAAGGTTCAATGTTCCATAAGTTAGATCTTGGTTTTTAACGGTTAAATTGCCAGTTGCATTAATTCCAATGCCTTCGGTTGCATTAAGAGTTGTATTTGAACCAAATCCGCTTCCGTATGTATAATCTCCAATTACAGAGATTCCAATATTTTTTGCGTTAGCTATTACTTTGCAATAATCAGGATAGTTTTTTACAAGATTAATAGTATTACCAGCGTTTAACGTCATCTGATTAGATGTGACTGTTCCAGAGGAATCAGATTCATATATATTATTTCCTGCTGTTGCACTAATAGATCCCCAGCTGGTTAAATTATTAATAGTTATATCTTTGTTAGCATTAAGAATTGAATTATTAGTTGTAGCTCCTGAAAGATTAACACTCCCACCAGTAGAGGTTGCACTAATAGAACCATAGCTTGTTAAATTATTAATACTTATATTTTTATTGGCTGTTAATGTTGAGGTGTTCGTTGTAGCTCCTGAAATAGATAAGTTTCCTCCAGTAGATGTTGCGATAAGAGACCCATGGCTTGTTAAATTATTAATAGTTACATCTTTATTGGCTGTTAAACTAGTTGTATTTGCTGTTGAATTCGCAATAGTTAAATTCCCACTTGCATTTCCTGTAATAGAATTGTAAGCGGTAACATTATTTAGATTAGCGTTCCCTGCTGAATTTACATTTATATTTGGAGCCGTAATAGTATTGTTATTGATTGCGGTAATATCCCCACCATTAGTCGTAACAAGTTTTATATCCCCACCATTAGATTTAATGGATGAATTAGCAATCTGAATTGAGTTTGTTCCAAAGTTAATGTTATCGGCAACTCCACCATTTTTATTTAATGCTCCAATAAAATTTTGCCCATCAGAAGTTGTTAATAAAATTCCATCGCTACCATTTGCAGTCAAATTGGCACCATCAATATTTATGCCTTTGGAGATAATATTAATACTGCTACTATTTGAAGTGAGTGTTGAGGTTGTACTCCCATTTTTTCCTATAGATATTATGTGGTATTCACCATTGTTATATCCTGCAGAATTTATTGCATTATTAATACTAGTGTTGTCACCTAAATTATTAACCCCAATTCCTAACAAATTTTTTGTTGTGAGAATAATACTGCCTGAAGTTTCAAATTGTCCGCCATTTAATAACATCCCATTAGGGTTAGAAATTATTATAGCACCATTTTGACCAGTTACTCTACCCGCGAATGTTGACATTCCATTTAGTACATTATTTAAAACGGCATAATTTCCATTTTGGAAATTCAGGGTTTGACCATTCCCAACGTTTAGCGTTGACCAGTCAATTCTGGTATTATTATTAAAATTTAAGTTGGCAGTTGTTCCATCTGTGTTTACCCCAGACAAACCACTAGTGTGGCCACTTATTACCGCTCCACCATTTACATTATTTAAAACGTTGCTGCCTGCGAAATTTCCTGTTGTTAAAACTTCAGCGAATGTTGATTGCATGCTTAAGAATGACAAACTCAGTAAACCTGCGCAGACCTTCTTCAGTATATTATTCAATAGACAGTAATCCTCTACTTCAAATTATTGATACTTATATTTATATAATGATATAAATTCAATAATCCAAATAAATTTGTAAATTGTAGCATATCTTAATATATGACTGTTATGCTAATTTTATCTTACCATAAAAACCCTAAATCTCTTACTAAAATACACTAAATGGTTGATTACAAGTTGAATATATCTATTTAGTATTGTTATGGGGATTTGTATTAGGATGGATGTTTTAGATAATACAATTAAAACTAGTTTTTCAAGTGAGTTATACCGTCAATATGGGTGGTTTAACGATATCTTTTTGCCTCCAGTTCAAGACGCTAGTGATGCATTTTTTGATAAAGGGTTTGAATTTAAACTCGTTTCTATAAGTGAGAATATGAATATTCTTACAAAGGCTGAAAGTTTCTTTGTCACAAAGGTTCAGGTAGGCCATAGAAATGATGTATTCATAAGAATATCTCAAACAGCTATCTCTGTTATCCTAGATAAAATTCTCGGAAAAACAAACAAGAAGTTTGAATTGTCTTCTATATCTGACCTAGAAGCAAAAATTATAACATCCTTTAATGATTTTTTGTATGAAAAAGTATCAGCTAATTTAGAAACAAAAAATCTTGTAAAATACCCAGATGAAATACATTTATCTTATTTTGTACGCAATATTAGTTCTGACGAGAGTGCAAGGTTCGTAATATCAATCCCTAAACAAATGCTGTCCCCAAAGACGCTACAAGAACCTGAAAACCCACTTGAGGACAGAGTATTTAGATATGCTTTATCTGAAGTAAATTTAAAAGTCGGATCTACAATGTTTGCTATTAATGAAATAAAAAACATTTCTGTTGGGGATGTGGTTTTCTTTGAAAACAGTATCTGTAACGAGATGACTCTTATTTCTGATAATATTTTGCAAAGGTTTACCTTAAATCCAAACGAAGAATTAATAATTCCATACGATAATAACGGAGGAGATGAAATGGAAAACGAAACCATTAAAAACTTGTGGGATAGCCTTCAAGTTGAGATGAGTGCTGAATTTGATAAAATAAAAATTTCACTTGGAGAATTGAAAGATATCCAAGAGGGATTGGTTGTAGATATAAGTTCTGTATATAACAATAAGGTTTCTTTAAAAGTTGGCGAAAAAATTATTGCCAAAGGAGAACTTGTAATTATAAATGATAGATATGGAGTAAAAATATCTAATGTTACAGCAGAAGAAGTTGTTGCTCAAACTCAAATGACAATATCTAATGAGGGTGGGCAAGATCAAGTTCAACAAAATCAGACAGCTGATGTTCAACCTACTCAACAAGGGCAAACTCCTAACCAGCCTAAAGCTGCTGGCGGAGACGAATTTGATTACAGCGATTTTGATTTAGACGCAGATGATTTATAATCAATAAATTAATTTAAGGAGAAGATATGGGATATTTGTCACACTTTGTTGTTTACACTTTTGCAATGTTAGGGTTAATTATACTTGCGTTGTATGTTTATAAAAAATTTAATTTTACCAATTTAGTTTCTAAGAAATCTGGAGCTTTGGGGGTGGAAGAAATTCTATCTCTTACGCCAAGAAAATCCTTGTACGTTGTAAGGGCTGGAAATGAAAAGTTTTTGATTGCAGGTGATATGGAGAGAACAACTCTTATTTCAAAATTAGATTCACAGGATTCTCAAAAAATAAAAGAATTGAAAGACCCGGTGTTCTTGAAAAGTTTTGAACCTGAAAATGTCGAACCTATTGAAAAACAACCGGTTATGAAAAATTTACTTAAAAAACTCTATGGTAAGGGTTAAGACAATAGTAGTTATGAAATTAATTCTTCATAATTTACAGATGGACATTTCTTAAGAAGGGAATTAAGATGGATGCATTAAAAGATATAAATCCGGTCATACAAATGTTAGTAGTAATGTCAGCATTTTCAATGTTGCCATTTATGTTTTGTTGTATGACAAGTTTTTTGAGATTTACAATAGTATTTTCAATGCTTAAAACGGCAATGGGAACACAACAGGTTCCACCTTCAATTGTTATTATCGGGCTAAGTATGATTTTAACTTTTTACACAATGGGTGGAGTGTTTCAAAAAATGTATGATATGGGTTCAGTTCCATACAATAAATCTCATAATATAGTTTTAGCTCTTGTGGAAGGCTCAAAGCCATTGAAAGAATTTATGATGAAACAGACAAGAGAAAGTGATTTGGCATTTTTTGTTGAATTATCACAGAAAACACCTCCCAAATCTCCTGACGAGCTTACTATATGGGAAGTTGCTCCAGCTTATATCTTGAGTGAATTGAAAACTTCTTTTGAAATAGGCTTTGTTGTATTTGTTCCGTTTATTGTTCTGGATTTAATTGTTGCAAACATTCTGTTAGCACTTGGGATGTTCATGTTATCTCCAACAATTATTTCGCTTCCGTTTAAACTGTTAATTTTCATAGCGGTTGATGGTTGGGCGTTGATTGTTCAAGGTTTGGTCCAAAGTTATAATAATTAGAGTAAAGCGTTAACTAAATAAATAGGGAGTTAAATTATGGAAGTTTTATTAGAATATTTAGCAAAAGGGTTTATGGTAATGCTCTCTATTTCTATGCCATGTGTTTTAGTTGCTGCTGGAATAGGTCTTGTAGTTGGTATAATTCAGGCTGTTACGCAAGTTCAAGAACAAACTATCGCTGCTGCTCCAAAAATATTTGCTGTATTTTTAGTAATTTGTATAGGTGGTATGGGGTTTATTAAGCTTTTGACGAATCTTTTTGAAGAGGGTATGGGGATAGCTTTTAATTTTGTATCAAAAAATGATAGCTATGTTCTTGCTTCTGATTATTATAAGTATACTTCTCCTTTTCAAGGCGAAATATCCGGGAAATATTCTCAGAACTTGCATATAAAAGATGTTATTAACAAACCAAGTGATGCTCCTTTTATAAATAATCAAGGTAGCGTCAAATACCAGTCTGCTCCAAAATCGTCTATGCCAAAACCTGATATATTAGAACAAAACAAAATCTTAGGAAGATAATATGAAAAAAGTTATTTCAACGATGTTTGCTTTAGTGGTTTTTGCCTCACAAGCATTTGCATATGAAAATTATATTCTTATCAGTGATAAGAATATTTCTGATGTTGATGTAAAGGACGCAACAATTATTTCGGTAGTACCAATTACAACATTAAATAACGAAAAAACATCTGCAATAATTACTTCTTTAAAATCAGGAGATACTCAATTTACATTTAATAAAGGGAAAAAATTAGTTTCTTTTGAGGTTAAAGTTACTCCTGACAAAACAGTAATTTCAAATGTCGCTGGGGTAAAAATTATACTAATAGATTTACCAGTCGAGTTAAGGAAATAGGTTTAGTTTATGAATGATTTAATTACTCAAATAGGTTTAATGTTTCCTAAATTTGCTGCATCTATAACATGTTGGTTTATACTTTTTGCTCGAGTTCTTGGATTTATAAGATTTGCTCCTGTATTTAATAGAAAAGAAATTAACTCAGTAGTCAAAATCTCGTTTTCTATGATGTTGGCATCAATATTTCTTGTTCTCTTGAAATTTCCAGCGCCACCTGGTGATAATAATCTACTTATTTCAATTTTGTTGAATTTTATTGTTGGAGGATTGATTGGGTATATGGCTCAGTTAATTTTACTTGCGATAGATGCAGGTGCAGATATGATTAATATGCAAATGGGTTTAACGTCCGCAATGGTTCTTGATCCTACAACCTCAAGCCAAGTGTCTATTCTTGGAAAATGTTTTTCTCTATTAGGTATAGTTATATTTATTGAGGCTGGTGGTCTATACTGGCTTATTAATGCGTTTGTTAGAAGTTTCGTTGTATTCCCTGTTTATGCAACATCAATTCCTTTGATGAAAATAGTTAATATGGATTATCTTATTGAAATGTCCTCAAATGTTTTATATATGGGGCTTCAAATCGCCTCTCCTGTCCTTTTAGCAACATTAGGGCAAGATATTATTCTGGGTGTAATTTCTAAAACAGCTCCTCAAGTAAATGTATTTCAACTAAGCTTCCTGTTCAAGCCTGTATTTGGAGCGGCAATTATGGTTTGGATTTTGCCTATGTTTGCAAATATAATTTCTGATTATTTCCAATCATACTCAAATATTTTTTAGGAGTAAGGGGTAAATAGTACAGGGGTAAATGTTATAAAATTAAGGATTATTTGTTAAATTAATCCTACTTAGTTTAACAAATAAATTTACGCATACCTATTCGGCAAAAATACGTTTTACTTTCGCAACGAAATTTTCTCTCTTTTCCAATTGTTCAATTCTACTAACCAATTCTTTATTATGGTCAAGGAGTTCTTGAACTTGTTGAGAGAGGACTTCATTATCTTTTTTGTATCCGCCAGCTTCAATTAATTTTTCTGCCATATCTGAGTTTTTAATATCATCAGTAATTTTTTTAGCAACAGATTCTGCAAGCATTTGCAATGTTTGAGTTGTAACATCAAGTGTTAGATTTCTTAGTTCTGCTCTGGTTTCTTCTTGTTCTTGTTGTTTAGTATTTGTAGCTTCTGTTGAAGTTTTTATAGCTGGAAGTTCTTTAGCTTCCATTTTTTGTATTTTAGAAATTATTTGGTCATCAGAAAATCCTTGAGCTTTTAAGCTTATACCTTTTTTTATTTTGGTAATCGCAAAATCGTCGTAATAGTTTTCTTGGTTTTCATCTTCGTAGACTGCTTCAATACTCCACATACGAATGAAAGAATCTAATGATCTTAAATCAATATAATAATTTTCTGCATTTAATCTTAAAAGAATGTCATTTTTTTTATACATAATATGATTATTTACCCCTAATCGTTTACCTCTAATTACTTTATCTTTTTAGTTGTCTTGCGATATCTCTATCTTGAGTTTTTTTAGTGATGGCTTCTCTTTTATCATACAATTTTTTACCTTTTCCAAGTCCAACTTCCAATTTTGCGAATCCGTCAGATAGAAACATTGATATAGGAACAATTGTGTAACCATCTTTCTTGATTTTTGTATTTATTTTAAGAATTTCTTTTTTGTTAAGAAGAAGTTTTCTTATTCTGTCAGGTTTATGGTTATATCTATTTCCTTGTTCATATGGAGAAATATTACATCCATATAAGAATACTTCACCGTTTTCAATTTTAGCAAAACTATCTTTCAGATTAACCGCATTCTTTCTCACAGATTTGATTTCTGTTCCTGTTAGGACTATTCCTGCTATGTACTTCTCAAATATTGTGAACTCGTGGTATGCTTTTCTGTTCATTGAGATAATTTTTTTGCTCATACACAGCATTATAATTCAAATTGTTTGTATTTAAAAGTAGTGATGTAGAAATATAAATTTACAAATTTTCCGCATCCTCAATAGTTAGAGCGTGCGGAAAATGCTTAATTAGTTTTTAGAAATAATTTTATCCAAAAAGGTTATTATTTTCTTTATAAAAAATATTTTTTTTCTTGTCCAATCTTGTTTAAGTTCAATATCTTCAAAAATTATTGATACCATTGATTCATCAACTATTTTAGGCAATCCTTCAATAAACTGTCCATAAAATTTGAAAATAAATTTGTATGAGCTTTTATTGATTTTGATAACTTTCATATCTTCACTATCACTATCATTTTTTGCATACAGAATATTTATTTCTGATTTTGGGTATATTTCTCTCAGTTTTAGTGTTGCTTCCATAATTAGTGAGTCATTATCTTCTTCTGGGTGAGTTGGGTCTTCAATATAAACAATCAGAGTTTTCTTTGAATGTTTTAGATAAAGGTATAAGTTTTTAATTTGTTTGTTATAGCGTGTTTTTACTGCTGGATATGTGTTTTCAATTGGAAGAGTCGGGTTAAAATCGTTGGCATAGATGAAATTCGTTTTAATGTCTTGATACTGTTTATTCTTTGTAACAGGATTTTCTCCGATTTCTTTGAGGTTTGGTTGTGCCATAAAATCTTTGCACCCATTTATGAACATACTCATTTTGGTTAAAAAATCACTTCCGCTAATAAGATCAAAAGGAAAGTCTTGAACTTGCAAGTCCAATTTTTTTAATAACTCTGAAGTCAGGGGCGTTGCACCTAAGCTGAATATCAAATCATATTTTTCGCTCATTTAATTACCCTAATTATAGTAGTATACATTTAAAGTTTACCATAGTTTCAAATAATATATATGATTTAAAAGTAGTAAATTATTCTTGTTGAGATATAATATTTTTAGTAAAAATTTTTAATATAAATGGGATTATATAATTTATAATTGTTATACAAATAGAAAAGGGAAAATAAAATGAAAAATTTATCACCATTACAAGAAGAAAGATTGAAATACCAACCAAAATTACCTTTATCTTTGGCTGGTGGAATCAGTAATCTTGTAGCTATTGAGGGATCTGCTACAGAATCAATTGCTAATCAAGAAGAAATCAAAGAATTATTTAAAAATACATATGGCAAACCTGTTATAACATTTAGTTCTTCAAGTGAATCAAATACTCTTGAAGTAAGAAATGTTGGCGTTATTCTTTCAGGTGGTCAAGCTCCTGGAGGTCACAATGTAATCGCAGGGTTATATGATGCTCTAAAACAAGCAAATTCTTCAAATAAATTATATGGTTTTTTGGGTGGACCAAGTGGCATAATTGATGGTAAATACATGGAATTCAATGATGAATTTATGGATAAATACAGAAATACTGGTGGTTTTGATATTATTGGTTCTGGTAGAACAAAATTAGAAACAGAAGAACAATTCCAAAAATCACTTGCAGTTTGTAAAAAATTGGGAATTTCTGCTGTTGTTATTATTGGTGGAGACGACTCTAATACAAACGCAGCATTATTGGCTGAATGGTTCGTTAAAAATAATACTGGTATCCAAGTTATCGGTTGTCCAAAAACAATTGATGGCGATTTAAAGAATGATCAAATTGAAATTTCTTTTGGGTTTGATACTGCAACAAAAACTTATGGTGAACTTATCGGAAACATTGAAAGAGATGCAAATTCTGCTAAAAAATACTGGCACTTTATTAAAATTATGGGAAGAAGTGCTTCTCACGTTGCTTTAGAAGCTGCATTGCAATCGCAACCGAATATTACTTTAATATCAGAAGAAGTTGAAGCTAAAAAAATGTCACTTGCCTCAGTTATTGATTATATTACGGATATAATTGTAAAACGTGCTGATGTAGGGAAAAATTTTGGTATCGCAGTTATTCCTGAAGGTTTAATTGAATTTATCCCTGAAATGAAATCTATGATTGCAAACCTTAATGACATTATGACATCTCTTGAAAGCGATCCTGATTTTGTTAATGCAACAACAGTTCGTGAAAAATTTGAAATCGTAGAAAATAGATTGAGTAATGATAATGCTAAAGTTTATAATTCATTACCAGCATTAATTAAATCTCAATTATTGGCTGATCGTGATCCTCACGGTAATGTTCAAGTTTCTAAAATTGAAACTGAAAAATTATTGATTGAAATGATTTCAGAAAAACTTCAAGAACAAACATTAGAAGGATCATACATTGGTAAATTTTCAGCACAAGCTCATTTCTTTGGTTATGAAGGAAGATGTGCTTTCCCTTCAAACTTTGATGCAGATTATTGTTATTCACTAGGATATAATGCTTTTGCTTTGATTAGTTCTGGTTTGAATGGTTATTTATCTTCAATCAAAAATCTAATTGAACCTGCTGACAAGTGGATTGCTGGAGGAGTTCCTCTTCCTATGATGATGAATATGGAACGCCGTCATGGTGAAATGAAGCCTGTTATTAAGAAAGCTTTGGTTGAACTTGATGGACCTGTTTTCAAAAAACTTGAAGATAATAGAGAAGATTGGGCAATGAATGACAGATACTTGTTCCCTGGTGCTATTCAATACTTTGGACCAAGTTCAGTATGTGACATTACAACTGTTACTTTGAAATTAGAACAATCAAGTAAATTATTAAATGTTTAATTTATAAATTTGATTAAAAAACAAAAAGTTGCCATTTTTATAATGACAACTTTTTCTGTATCCTTACATAAAAGTACTAATCCTATGTGTATACTTTCAGGGAATTTATTTTTATCTATTAAACTCCATAATAGCATTACTATGTTTTACAACTATAACGAAGATTATCAATATGACAGTTGCGTGTCTAAGGGCATATGCTCAATAGGCCCAAGAACTTCATCCTTGCAGGAAGTTCTTGTTATGTACTTAAAACTTTTGGCTTTTTATACGATTGAATTGCATAGTTTGGGTGGTGTTAGTAAAGCTGCAGAAGACATTATTTTAAATACTATGTCAGGGCTTATGTATAATTTAGAATTTGGAAATGAACAATTTCGACATACATTATTTAGATTGAGGTCAATTATTGTTGATTCAAAAAATACATATTTGAGTATATGTAAGAGTCGTGGTATTGAACCTAAATTTATAAAAACCAACCTAAAAGTAACTAACAAACTTGATTTAACAAGTTTAATAAGGCTTGGTGAACAAGAATATACAAATAAAACAGAACATCTAATGCCAGATAGAAAAAATCTTTTTGAAATTATGTTCTTTATAATAAAAAGTTTATGTATAAATCTTGTAGATATTAAAAGTTACGAAGTAAATGATTCAATCGAAAAAACTGCATATGATGAAATACTTATTTTGCTGAATTTTTTAAACTATATGGATGCAAGGCTTAAAGATATATTACATGAGATAGACAAATCAGTTGAAATCAACAGCCAATTATTAAGGATAATAAGGCAGGCCAAGATAGACCGTTATGGGAAACCAGAACCAGCTGAGGTCTCTTATTCTACACGTCCAAATAAGGCAATATTAGTTGCGGGTACAAACATTCGGGAACTAGAAAAAGTTCTTGAATTCACTAAAGATAAAAATATAGACGTTTATACACATGGTGAAATGATACTTGCTCATATGTTTCCAGCGTTTAAAAAATATCCACATTTAAGAGGTCAATATGGTACTGGTGTAGAGAATTGTCTTCTTGATTTTGCGACATTCCCTGGAGCTATTCTTATAGCTAAACATTCATTAGAAAATATTGAATATCTTTATAGAGGTAGACTGTTTACTACTGATAACTTTGTTCCCCCTGGAGTAATTAAAGTTAATAATGATGATTTCACACAACTTGTTCAGTCAACTTTGAATGCAAAAGGTTTTAAAAAGGGTAAACAACGTGAATCTATTACAGTAGGTTGTGCAATAGATGAGATTGGTGCAAGTCTTGAGCCATTTTTGCAGAATATCAAAAAATATAAACAGGTGATAATTATAGCTCCTGAAAGTAATAGTCAAAGAAACAGACTTTATTTCGAAACCTTGTTAAAGTTGATTCCTGATGATATTTTTGTCATAACTTTATCTTATTCAAAAGAGAGTGAGAATGTTCTATATTTAAATGCTACATCTGATTTCCCATTTACTTATACAATATTGGATGTTATTCATGAAAAGACAAAAGAACTTGGTATGGATATATCATTATTTGTGTCGAAGTGCGATAAACACGTTATTTCTAATATTATAAATATTAAAAGGTTGGGGGTGAAAAATTTATTTTTAAGTAAATGTTCTCCAATAACTTTGAATCCTACGCTTATACAAATACTTGATAAAGCGTATAACATAAAACAAGCGACTTATGCGCCTAATGATCTTGAACAAATAATAAACCCTCAGGATTAGCTCATCACTGTCCACAAGATTCTTTTTGTAAGTTGACCAAATGACATTGCGATAACGCTAAAGAATATATCGTATAACATTTTAGTTCCGCTCATTGTAAGAATCCAGCCAAGGATTATCGCAGATGATTCGTGCTTTAATGTTGCGAGGAATATCATACCTAAAGATCCAACAAGGTGAACTACCAATACCCCAACAAATACTGATTTTAAAATATTAACGAAAGAATAATTTTCTTTTACAATTGATCCTGCAAAAAACAGAGCAGGAATATATCCTATAATATAGTAAAATCCATATTCAAAAATGTATTTCCAACCTCCCCCAAGTGCAAAAATAGGGTAGCCAATAAGTCCTAACGTAATATATCCTAAAACTGTTATTATTGCGTATTTTCTATCTAGTAAACTAAGTATAAAAAATATAACAGGTATCTGTGGAATATATTTATAGTGTTTTATAAATCCGTGTTCCCAAATCCCATTTGGTGTAAAGTATTTATCCCAGTGAGTAAATATGTCTAGGGGGATAATAGGGTGTACAAAATTAATTTGAGTGAATGTTGCAATTATAATCAGTAAAATACTGCATCCCATTAAAACTAAGGTTCCAAGTGTAAACCTTGGAGAGTTTCCTTTTGTACGAAATTTTTCTAATTGTGCTTTAATTCTTTTTACTGTCATTTTATAATTAAATACTCATCTATTTTTTTTACATTTGTTAAATATAATTCTTTGTATTCATCTCCAAAAATGTTTTCTGTCCACATTATCAAGGCATCTTCATTGTTATCTTGATAATATCCCTTTCGCAGTCCTAAAGACTTAAATCCGTATTTCTCGTAAAGCTTTATTGCAGGAGTGTTACTAGCTCTAACTTCCAGAGTTATATATTTAATGTAGTTATTATAGCAATCCTCTAACATTTTAGCAATAAGGGCATCTGCCATGTGTTTTCTTTTAAAGTCATCATTCACTGCAAGAGTAGTTATATGAGCTTCTTCGACTATATTCCAATATCCAAGATATGCTATAAGTTCTCCTGTTGGAATTCTGACAGAATAATATTTTGCAATTTTATTGTTAATTTCGCTAACGAAAGAATCTCTTGACCAATGGTGTTTACCATAGGCAGCGGCTTCAATTTTTAGAATTTCATCAATATCAGATTGAGTTGTTTCATTTATATAAATATCAAGTTTATTCGTCATTTCCTTTTCCATTAAATAAAATAATTATGGACAAATACTTTCCCAGTCGATATCGTCTTCATCATCGTCTCCGGGCTCTTTGATTTTTTCATCATCTTCTAACATAATCATAAGAGTTAGTTTTAATTGTTTTTTATAATTTTCAATAGCCTTTTCCCTAGTTTTTGCACAGAAAACAAAACTAGGAATTTCTTTAATCTCAACATAATGATAAGGATTTCCGTTAAAATCCAAATCTTCGCCCTCTATAAGAGTCCAATTAAGATTAAGGTAGTAATCCAAATCCTTGTCAGTCATCTAGTGAGCTCCCATTTAGTGGTTGTTTAATCATTAAACCGTCTCCGCCTAATGTTTCTACAAGATGTCCATTTATTTCTAAGTAAGCTGGTTTATCTGTATTTGAATTAACTGTTTTTATTAATTGGTACATCCTTTTATACAAACTGTCAGCACCATTATCATTCTCAAAAGTTTCAGAAACGTTTATAATTATTTTTGTTGGAGTTTCCTTCACCGAAATAAGTTTTGTACTTGCTGGAATTTCTGAATATGCGCCTTTTTTCTTTGCATATCTTGAAGGTCCTGCTAAAAGTGTTTTAACAGCATATTCTACATTGGATTTGTTTGAATTGTTTTCTTTTTTTAGAATTTTGTAAACTTCTTTGCCATCAGCTTGTCTTATAAAAAAGACTTTTACCATTGGCTTTTCTGTTGACGGTTTATTGATATCGGGTATAGGAAGTTCATCTGGGATAACCTCTTCAGTTATCCTTGATTCATTTGAGGTTTGGTGAAAAAGTGCAGGAATGTTTATATTAGGCATTTGAAAATCGCCATTGAAGAAATTCAATTTTGCGTAAACACCGACAACTACAGCGAGTGAAATAATGCCAAGATTTCTCAATCCGTTATGGTTTTTCTTTCTTCGTCTACCCATTATTTGTCCTTTTTATCACAATAATACCATCAATATATATTTTGTTGTCAATTATTTTGACATCTTTTATTGAAAGATTTGTATCAGAACCTTCAAATAGATTCATTGGTAAATCAAACGGGTTCATATTATTTATTACATCAACAAATTTTTTCAGATTAATATTTCTTAAATTATCAGAACAAACATCATCTAATACTATTTTCCCATCTTGTACATTTAATTTCCCTGAGAATGTAAATTTAACTAATCTTTCACCCATTAAAAATGGCGCTTTCATTTGAGCGATAAGATAAATCTTATTATTTTTTAGTTTGAAAGCAACATTGTCAACTGTAAAGAGTGAAACTCCAACAATATTTATATTAGTAAGTTTTTTTATATATCCCATATTAACTAGTGTTTTGTTCAAATCATCTTCAGAAATTGTTGAAGAGAATGACATAGGAAAATCATTTATAAATTGAATAGGTTTAGAATTATAATCTATAGAGTTGTATTCACTTAGCGTTTTAAGATCAACGGATGATACATAAATCCCTTTTGAACTTATATTGTCTCCATGTATTCTCAGTGATCTAAATCTACCATTTTTTAAATCAATTGCGCTAAAAGAATCAATATCTACATCATAATTCCCGGGAGCCGCTTTGTTCAATTCATTTTTTATAATTTTTTTGGCGGTCTGTTTTGCTATAAAATTCATCCCAAGTGCATTTGTTATTGCTCTTGTTATTGGGGATGTCAATTGCATTTTTTGAGGTGTTTCCCAGTCGCAAGGACATTGGGCATTTACTGTAATTGCAGTAAATAAAATAACAATAAACAATATCAAACATTTTTTTAAACTTTTCATACTAACCTTCTTTTTTTATATTTTTTTATAAAACCATTATAAAACATTTTATTACATAAATATTTTATCATAAGGTAAAAAAATGATTTACAAAGTAATTTTATAATGTTAGTATTATATTAAATTAAATAAGGAGAAAATTATGGCAAGAATAGTAAGACCAACTTGGGCTATCAGATGTACACAATCAGGCTGCAAAACTTTGTTTGAAGTTGCACAAGTAGAAAATGGCAAACAACAAGAAGTTATTTGTCCGACTTGTGGCGAACATTATGTTTATCCTATTTATGATGATGAAAAAGAAAACAGTTAATTTATAAAATGTATTTTAATGATACGGATAAGAGATACAATCAGTTTAGTGCTTTTTTGAAGAAAAAATTTGGGGCAAAAGTTTATAAAATAACGATTGATGCCGGTTTTTCTTGCCCTAATAGGGATGGAACCATATCAGATGGTGGTTGTATTTTTTGTGATGATTCAGGTAGTTTTTCTCAGGCTCATTCTAATGAACTCACTATTGAGAACCAGATAATTACAGGTGTTGATACTTTATCCAAAAGATTTAAAGCTGAAAAATTTATGGCATATTTTCAAGCTTTTTCAAATACATATAGGCCTGTTAACGAATTAGAAAAAATATACAATGCTTCTCTTTCCCATAAAGATGTTATAGGTTTGTCTATTGGAACAAGACCTGATTGTGTTGATGATGATAAATTAAAACTCATATCTTCGTATAAAGATGATTACTATACTTGGCTTGAGTATGGTTTGCAATCTATCCATGATAAGACGCTTTTACGTATCAATCGCGGGCATGATTTTGATTGCTTTTTGAGAAGTTATGAAAAGACAAAAAAATATGGAATAAATGTTTGTGTCCATGTGATATTAGGGTTGTGGGAAACACACGATGAGATAATGGAAACAGCAAAAAAACTAGCTGAACTAGGAGTTGATGGGGTAAAAATCCATATGTTGTGTGCTCTTGAGGGTACGAAATTAGCGAATTTATATAATAATAAAGAAATTGATTTTATGACAGAAGACGAATATGTCAATGTCGTTTGTGATTTCTTAGAATATTTACCTCCGAGTACAACAATTCATCGGCTTGCAGGTAATGGCTTGAAGAGTGAACTTATTGCTCCAAAGTGGATTGGTAAAAAACTTGATTGTTTGAATAAAATAGATCGAGAACTTGTCCGTAGGGATTCATATCAAGGTAGTCATATTTAATCGCTGCCATAGTATTTTTATTCCGTCTTTGCGAATGAAATGGAGCAATCTAGAAATAATTAATATAGAGTCGATTCGTTCAAATACCCCTGATAGGCGGTTAATGGTTTAATGTAAACAAATATTACAAAATAATATACATGTGAAATCAGCCTTTCTCTAAAAACTTTATTTACATGAGAAGAACTAAAAGAGAGGCTTACTAAAGTGGCAGTAAAACCAGTAGAATATAATCATCAAAGTAGCAGTGCTGATCTTCAATCAGCAACTCAAGGAGCTAATAAAGCTAATCTTAAAGATGTTACGTTGACTGCTAGCAATGCTAATGAAGTTAAAAAAGATGAAGATCAAGGTTTTACAGAAACATTGGACAAAGCT
>Ga0302271_10001809_pt1 | contig 20073 bp, 18 predicted proteins | sample III_Bog_N1_1_FD_198767 | JGI IMG/M metagenome (GOLD analysis project Ga0302271, IMG submission 198767) | Peat permafrost microbial communities from Stordalen Mire near Abisko, Sweden - III_Bog_N1_1 | ecosystem: Environmental > Terrestrial > Soil > Wetlands > Peat | place: Sweden: Abisko... | reverse complement strand
TCTAATTTTTGCCCTTTGTACTCCAAATCATGCATACGAGATGTTAAAGATAACAATCTCGATTGTGATGCTGCTAAACCCATAGTATTCTCCTTTTTTCCTAATCCTTTCGCAAGCCCCTCGCTTGCGCTTGTTATGCATGACGACATTTTTTTTTAGAACTTTAGAGAAAATGGACTATTTTTTACATTTCGTTACATATATTAAAATAGGGTATTGTTTCTATAGGTTGATAAGTCTAAGTTGAGGGCGATTATATTTGTGTAGTTATTCCTGGATGTAAATATAATAACTATTTTTTTTCATTAAAATAAGTGTCCCATTTATCTGGATTTTTGTATGCAAATTTAACAAATTTAATTAGTCGTTTTGTGTAAATTCTGCTTAATCTATATAAGGCAATTGGTCTTTTGAATTTAGATTTACAGACATATTTTCCTTTTGTTTCTTGGCATCCAATTAATTCTGCTGCATTATCTTCATCTTCAATTTTTATATTAATATCTTTACCTGTGACATTTCTTAGCTCTTCTGAAGTAATACTTACACCACTTCTAGAAATATCATTTACATCAGTATCAAAGTTTTTGTTTTTTTTATCTTTTATAACAACAGAACCATCAACTTCAACCCTTTGGTAAAATCTTTTTTCTGGTTGTTCGCTGACAACCTTAATCCCGTAAGCTACAACGATTATATTTGTAGTGTTCCAAAATAAATTTGCAATAATGGCGAGTACACTGTATGGGTTTGAATAAAAAATATCATAGATTCCCTGTAATTCTGCAAAAATAAGAATTATAAAAATTGTGACTAGAGTTAATTTGTATTTATAATGAGTTGTTAATCCGCAAGTATCCTTTTTAGTGACACTAAACTTGAATTTGGCTAAGCCCGCTGGTATAAATAATGTCTGTAATATTCCTCCTATTGTGAAGATTGAAGTTACCAAATCATAAACATCTGCTAGAACTATGTTATGGGTTTTTATTTTTCGAGTGCATATAAATATAAATTTCATTGCAAAGTAGCATATTTGGAATATAAAAATCTGATAAAACAAAATTAATAAAGGTGTTATATCAAAGAATAAAAATAACACAGGCGCAAAAAGATAAATCAATCTTGCAATTGGGGTGAAAAAGTATAAAACCCCAGATAAGTAGAAAAATGTTTGGGTAAAATTTAATTTAAAATAATATTTCCAGTTTTTTGGATTTGTTATTATCTGAACATTTCCTTTTGCCCATCGGCAGCGTTGTTTTATATATTCTTCAAAACTGGAAGCAGCAAGTCCAATAGCAATCGGTCGATTATAATAAACTACCTTATAACCTTTTGCGTGAAATTTTAAACCTAGTAAAGAATCTTCAGTGATGGTATTTTCAGGGAAATTCCCAACTGATTTAAGGTGAGTTCTTCTAATCACAATATTTGTTCCACCACAAAAAACAGATCCAAATTCATTTAGACTTGGTTCAATAACTCTGTAAAACATATCTTGCTCATTTGCTAAATAATCTGCCATTTCTAGATTCTTTTGAAAAGCATCTGGGTTACAAAAATGTTGAGGAGTTTGTACAAGTGCAACTTTTGCTTCGACAAAATTATATACGGTTTCTTTTAAAAAAGTTGATGCAGGAATATGGTCAGCATCAAAAATAACAATAAGTTCTCCATCAGTTTGCGATAACGCGTTATTTATGTTTCCTGCTTTATAGCCTTTATTTGTATCTCTTGTAATATAGTTGCAGTCTAATAGTTCAGTTAATGTTTTTATTTCTTCTCGTCTGCCATCATCTAAAACATAAACCTTAAAGTTCGGATAGTCTATGTTTCTGCAACCTGCGATCGTTGTAGCAAGCATATCTGCAGATTCATTTAGAGTACAAATAAAAACGTCAACGCTTGGGCAGAAATTTTTATATGTTACGAGTTCTCCATTATAGAACATATCTGTTGAATAATCTTGTTGAAGTTTGTTATCAGGTTCAACTTTTTTCAGATTATTTGCTTTTAAAAGTATCAGTGAAAAGTTTGTGAAAACTAAAAAAGTAAGAATTTCAGCAATGCAAAGTGTATAAGACCAGAAGCTTGTAAAAGGTGAAGTCACAAGATTAAGAGTATACATCCATCTCCATGTGACGTACGTAACGCCAAGTATTAAAATTAGCGAGAAAAAAATAAATATATAGGCTGAACTGTAAACTTTCTTACTCATGTTATCTCCCAAGATGGTTAGAATTAATAATTATATTGGTATTATATTTTTAAATTTTACTGGGATTTTTTACATTCATTTGAATACATATTGAATAGATAGTATCCGAATAATGATAAATTTTTCCCATAATAATCATCTTTTGTATCCCAATATTTTTTATTTACGAAATTCGAATCTAATTTTTCTTGATATATTTCTTTAGCTATATCAGGATTAAACATTTCTATTACTGGGGTAATTATTGAAATAGTTCCAATATATTGAACTCTATCTCTGAGTTCTCCATTTGCTTTGTAATTTGTGTAAAAGTTTGGAGAATCTTCTTCCCATTTAGGTATGAAAAATTTAACTTTTTCTAAAATAGGTATTGCTCTTTTTTCTTTGGTCTCTATATAATCCAAGTAAATTCTGATAAATACTCTTGTAGCATCATAAGAAAAATCACTTCTTTCTGAGGCTTCCAGAACTACCTGACCATTTTTAATTAAGAACCAATTAGGTGGTAGATTAGTTTTAGTTTTACTCATAACCTCATTTAAATAGTAATATGAAGAATTGATTAAACAATTCCAGTCGTGCAATTCATCATATTTCTGAAAAACTCTGAATGCAAAAGGTGAAAAATATGATGGATTAATTTCAATTTTTTCATCTGTATTTTGTTTTACCCCTGGTGATAAGACTAGTTGTTGCCCCACTCTCCTCGTCTCATTATCCCAAATTGAATTAATTATAGCTTTTGCTTCAAGTAAATATCTATCTTTGTCCCATTTTTCTGATGCCATAATAAGTGCGAATGCTATATCAATATCCGCATCTGAGGCCGTATTATCATCTAAAATAGTATATTGACCGTTTTTATTTTTACCCCACAACCAAGCAAATAGTTTGTCTTTTCTTTGTAAATTATTTTTTGCCCAGTTGTATGTTAAATTGAAAGTATCTTGGTCTCCTACGATTAAACTTTCCATCATAATATAGGCTTGCCCTTCAGATGTTGTAATGTCATTTCTACTATAATCAATTATTCTGCCATCATTTGACATAAACTCTTTCTTATAGAATTCATAGTTGTCTTTAAAACAAGCGCTATATCCAGGATTACCCTTTGCCTGAAAAACAAAAACAAAAACAATTATTAGTAAAATTGTTAATGTTATTAATAAATTAATTTTTTGCATCTTTTCTAAACCCCCTTATTACTGCGTTTACTAAGAATACATGTCGCTTCATTTCTCCCCAACTATAGTAGTTGTATGAAGCGTTAATATCTATATGATCATTGATTTTATATGAAATATACGGACCTACTCCCCAAGTTAGATTCGCAAAGTCTGGGGTCCGGGATACCTGGATACCCGCAAAGCCTGCACATCCATATTTGATTTTTAATTTTTTTAATTCTCCTTCGATTTTTAAATTTCCGGTATTTGAAGTAAAGAAACTCGGGCTGAAATATCCGCCAAAGGTAACATTTTGGACACTATCATATAAATTTAGTAAATTGTGCTGGAATGCCCAGTTGAATGAAACTATATCAAAATTAATTTTTTGAATGATTGGATTTCTCTGGTTATTATACAGTAGTTTCCCAACTCCTAACATTCCCTCTGCGTATTGGTTAGTTGTCAAGTTTTGTCCGTACATAACTCCATAACACGCTCTACCAAATGAATAGCATTCTTTTGGTAGCTTTAAATCATATTCCAAGTATGTTCTTGTATCTGCGACTCGACCTGTAAACACGCCATTAATATATCGCCCAACCGCTGACGTATACGACTGGATTAGGTTATCTCTAGAAAATCCAAGTTTCAGGGCTAATTTGTCATTTAATCTATATTTTATCCAGTCGTCAGTAACGAGCATCGGACTGTTGCCAAATTCATAAGCTTTAACTCCTAAATCAAAATTGTACTCTGCTTTTTGGGTTGGTTTTCCGTGCATTCCTCCTCTAACTTCATTTGTAACGTTGTTTAGGTGCTGAAAATCTGCAGAAGAGTATGTATAGACGTTATATTTAAGGAACACATTAGTGTTAGGGTCAATATTTTGAGAAACGTTTATTCCGCCCATTTGATAATTTAATCGGTAAGTACTTGCCAATTGTTGTATCATAAATGAATATGTTGGTGTAATAGTGATTGCATTGTCTCGTTTTATTTTTGCCTTTAGTTCTTTTGAATCTTTATCAGTAGACTGACTTAGTATATTCCTTGAATTAGTTGGCATATTCATATCGTAATATACCTTTGCTCTTAATAATTTTGTTTCGTTATCGTCTTCAAGAGTATTAAGTTCTTGCAAGGTTCTAAATTTCTCATCATTCCCCAGATAAGAATATACTATCCCTATTTTGGCAGGTTTATAGTCAGGATTATCTGCTAGAATTGATTTGAAGATTAATCTAGCTTTGGCAAAATGTTTTGCATCAGTTTCTAGTGATCCTAAACCAACGCGAGCTTCAAGATTTTGTGGGTCTTCTCTCAAAACATCACTATATAGAGAATATGCGTCTTTTCTAAATCCTAGTAATCTATATGAATCAGCTAATTTGTTTCTTATCGTTGTATTTTCGGGGTCTAGTTGTAGGGCTATACTGTAATAATCTTTAGCCGTTTTATAATTTTTATTTTCGGATGCTAAGTCTCCCAAAATCATATATCCTTCTGGTGTATTTTGGAGTTTTCTATCTTTAATAACCCAGTATGCATCTTCTGTTTTTCTTTGTGCTAAGAGTGAATTAAGATATGAGTCGGTAATTTGTTTATCTTCTGGGTATTCTAGATAAAGAGGTCCAAGCATACTTTCGGCTGAGCCAAAGTCATGGCTTGCCATATACAAATTGGCGAGTTCTTTTTGATATTCTAGTTTAGTATGATATTTTACCAATCTCTCATAATTTACAATTGCGTTAGGAAAGTCCTTTTTAATTGAATATAAATCTCCAATACCTTTTAAAAATTTTTCGGATTTTGGGTCAAACGTCAGAAGAATATTATTGTAATTAAGTGCACTATCCCAATTTTTGTCTGCAAGTGCATATCCAAGTGCTAAATTGGTCAAATATCTGTATTCTTCTTTGGCGTTTCGATTTTGTTGCTCTGTTTCTGTTGTATGTAATTTGTTCTCTACAATTTCAAGGGCTTTTTTGTTATCACCTATTTTTGAATATAAAAAAGCAAGAAATTCCGTATCTTTTACGGAATCAGTTTTAAGCTTATCAAAATCTAATATTGATTTTGAGAAATTGTTTTGTGATACATCAATGTCTACTCTGTGTTTTAATAATTTTTTATTATCTGGTTTCTCTTTGAGCATCTTACTCAAATATATTTGAGCATTATTGTAGTCCTTTAATTTCCATGCATCATAGAATTGTTTTTCTGCTAATTTAAATCCACTCAAAGGTTTTGGCTTGTAAATACTGAATTTAGTAGATGTAGCTGTTTCAGGCTTTTTATTCATTTCAGAAAGTACATAATTATAACTATTTTTAACGTGTTCAGTTTTGTCTCCAGAAGCCATTAATTCTTTATACACACTGGCTGCTTTAGCCCATTTTTTCTGCCTTTCATAAATCCCTGCAAGTTTGTATTTTATACCAGTGTTTTTGGGGTTTATTGCAGACAATTTTTTTACATAAATTTCTTCTGTTTTGAGGTCATTCATACTTTCTGCAAGGGAGATAACTTTATTTATTGCTCCAGAGTCTTTTGGTGACAGTTCAACATTTCTCAAGCTATATTTGAATAAATTCTTTTTATCGCCTGCTTTTTCACTTGCTATCATACAACTTTGAATTATGTCTATTCCTATATCTTTGGTTGGAAGTTTGTCGCAAGTACTTTTAACCTTTTGCCAATTTTTCTTGTAAGCGAAATGATATATTGACGCTTTATTAATTTCTTTTTTTTGAGAGGCAGATAAATGTTTATCACTAATTATCTTTTGTATTTTTTCATCTGATAATTTGCCATTTTTTATGGCACACATGTTGGCTTTAAAATTATATTTTTTATCTTTAGTTTGAACATATAATTTTGTATAAAGTTCGGTTGCCCTATCAAGATAGCCATGTCTTTCACAGAATTTTGCATATGATTCTATTACGCTACTGTCTTTGTTGTAATAATACATTGCTTTTTCAAAAGAGTGAAATGCAGAATTATAGTCCTCCCTCTTTTCTGCTTTCAGAGCAGTATTTAACATAATTTGTTTGTAATCTTTTTTATGGAATAGAAATGCTTCTGCAGGAGATTGAACTAGTAATATACAAATTAAAACTAATGTAATTAAACTCCGCATGGCCCTCTCTTATAATATTCTAGTAATCATTCTACTTATACTAGTTTTTATAAAGAATAGACGCAATTATACAGTTAGGGAATGTCTATCCATAATGAGGGCGAATAATTTAAATATAAGTATTTTATTTGCTATAGTGATAGCTCCATGCTTATATCGCATCTTTTATATTTTGTGTTTTTGGGGGTGTAGCTATCAATAAATCCAAATTTTCTATATATGCTTAAAGCTTTGTGCAGCATAGTATTACAGCTTAAATATATATTTTTAGCTCTATGCTGCTTTGCTATATTTAGTATTGATTCAATAAGTTCCTTACCCGCACCATATCCTTGAAAATTCTCATTAACTGCAAATTTATGGAGCTCATATTCATCTTTCTTAGTTGGACTTAGCGCAACGGTGCCTACTATTTTGTTATTGATTTTTGCAAAAAGAATGTAGCCTTTTTTCTCAATAATACTTTTTTGAGGATTTGATAATACTTTAATATCTATATCTTCTATCTTGAAATACTTTTCAATCCATTTAGCATTCAACTCATAAAACGCTCTTGCATGTTCTGGATCCGCGTTGTCAAACTCTATAATTTCAATAGCCTTAGTTTTTTCAATAGTTTTTTGTTTTGTACTCATTTTTCTCCACACAGCCAAACTTTATTAAAGTTAATTATACTTTATTTTCTGGGGCCCTGCAACTAATTTTATACATGGTGCGCGAAAATTATAATTTTTTTCTTCATCTTCTTAGTTTTTTTTTGATGTTGTTCCAGTTTTTAATTTATCAAGGAGTCGGAATTGCATTATTTTTGCATCATCACTCATTGTCCCATTTGAAATGTCATTGTGTTCAATATCGTGAAAATAACATTTTTCTATTGGAGAATATCTTTTCATTGATGGATGTTTAAAATAACCATCAACAAATTTTGTCATTTTTTCTGCATCCTTCGGCTCTTCTGTGTTTAGTAAATCATTATTTAGACTCAAAAATATTGCATTTTCTCCCTTTATTCCTATTGTATCGTGGGCAAGCAATTTTTGAAAATTATTTAAAGAGATACCCTTACAGGTATAGTCAATGAATACATAAGGTGTTTTAGATTCATTTACTTTTTCTTTTGTTAAGCCAATTGAGCCAAGAAAACCCTTGTAATTATTAATATATTTTGGAGAGAGTGTAGACATAAATGATTCATCTCTCATTTGTGAAATGGGACAGAATTTAATATCATATCCTTCTGATTGGAGAGTCTTAGATAGTGTCGCTGGGGACCTACCAATAGATACAACAGTACACCCATCTGGAAATTTTTGTTTAAGATTCTGTTTTAAAGTTTTGTATATATTTATAGTGCCATCTACGTATTCATCCATAAATGGATAGGGCGCATATTTTCTTAATATTTTCTTATCTCTGTTAGAGAGAGTTTCATATTCTTTTATTCCAAAATCGTTACTCCTACCTAATATTTTGTCTGGATTTCTGAATGGATTTTTCCAGAATTCTACTAAAGCTTTTTTTGTAGCTTTTAGGGAGACACCCTTGAATGCCAATTGTTGATTAGGATTAATCGTAGATTTATTATAATAATTCACACTCAAATTATTCTTATATCTCACATTTGAAGTGTAAGAGTTATAATTAGCATTTTGGACTGTATTTATTTTATATAAAATAGGGGTTAACATAATTGGTATAAAAACAAATAATTATATTTTTTGCTACCTAAAAATAAAAATTAATATATAAGATTTTTTATAGGTGGATTTTTATATTTGGGGATGTGAAAAATTAAGAGTTTTCAGCATCCTCATTTTGGCTTAGCTTTTTGTTATTATTTTTTTAGGCTTAGGAATGTTGTTAAATTGCCTTATTTGTTTAACTTTGGAGGCTTGGTGAGATGCTCTTTTCCTTGGTGAGTCATAGATTATTGTAGATTCAGTGTATGAGCTTGTTGGTGTAGTGTAGCTACTATGTTGATAATATTCATACCCTACGGCAGGCATAATTGAATAGATAAAAAGAGCTACTATAACTATATATTTTTTCATACTTAATTCCTCATCACTATTAAGTATTATAACCGATTAGTAGATAGTTGTAATTATTAATACTAAATTAATATTGGAATTAACCTGAAAATCAGTATTCGTGTAACATTTTGTTAAAAAGTGTTGATTTTACACGAAAAAAGTCTATACTAAATTCTATATTAATTAACTATTTATTAACGTGGAGTTGGTTGTTGGATACAAAATATTTCAATGCGTCTATTCAAGGACATGAATTGTCTTTTTATACCAAAAATAATAAGGCTGTAAATTTTAAAGCTTTTAATAGAAAACTTTCCCCTAAAAAGGTTGTTGGTTTTGTAAATGATATTTCTAGAGATAGTTTAGAACTTCATTTGAAAAAATTGACGGAACCTCAAATGGAGGGCAGGGCTGTTGGTAGTGAAGGTATGAATTTGGCAAAAGACTACATTTCAAATCAATTCAAAGAAATAGGGTTAAAGCCAGTTAAGAAACTTGGTCTTAATACATATCTGCAAGATTATGAAACAGAACCTTATATCCCACTTCTAGAAGAGGGCAGTAAGGTTGATGGTTGGGTATATTCTAAAAATAAAGGTCCAAAAGTTCAAACATCAAATATTTTGGGGATGATAAAAGGTAGTAGATATCCAAATGACTATGTTATTTTGACTGCACATTATGATCATTTAGGTAAAACTGCTGAAGGGGTTTTATTCCCTGGAGCTGATGATAATGCCTCAAGTGTTAGTGCTTTGATTGAAATCGCAAGGGGGCTAAAAAGGACTGGTACAAAACGTTCAGTTATTTTTGCTGCAGTTTCTGGCGAAGAAAAATATCGTACAGGTGTTCTTCCGCTTATGTCTTCTATCGAAAAGAACAAATTGAAAAGTAACGTTGAAATTATTGATATTGAGATGCTTGGAGCAAAAAAAGGAGATACGCTAGATATTCTTAAGTATAAACCTAGTTTAACTAATAATATGGTTGAAAATATGAAACAAGCGTGTGAGATTATCGGTACAAAATTTCATATTGGAAGACCAGGACCAAAAGTGTTGAATAATGCAGAGAAGTTATCTAATTTTAATTTCCCGGCTGTTTGTGTAGCTTGGGATTATAAGGGAAAAAAAACTCATCCTTATTATCACACCTCTCTGGATACGTTTGAAAATGTTAATAAAGATGTTTTTGAAAAAGCTGCAAAATCTGTAGCTGCATTAAGTTATTTTGAATCTAATTCTAGGCCTGTAATTACCAAGAAATATTCGAGTATTATTAGTAGAATTAGAAACTTTTTTACTCCTAAAACAAAATCTAAAATTGCTTAGTGAAAAATTTCTAAATCCTTTGCACGTGTTTAATTTATTTCTATATGCCCAAATTATTTATTGCATTCTTTAACAAATTTTTTCGGACTTTTGTATAATAAAAAATCGGCTACTAAATTTGTTGTAGCCGATTAAAATCATATTTATATCCTAAATTTTAAAAATTAGTTGAGTTTATAACTTTTTTACCAGATTTATCGTATTCAGTAATCAATTTAGGAGTTTTACCTGCTTCGTCAAAATGGATAACTTTACTTTTTTTGCCATTTACAAGTTCTGTGAAGTGGTCAAGTGTTCCATCATTTCTATAATATGCATTCCCTTTTGGAGTTTTGTCCTTATTTAATAATGAAATAATCTTTCCACCAGTTTTATTAGTTTTAATTTCAAAATCAACGCCATCTTTGCTGGTAGATTTTAGTTTTTTTGCAACTTTATCAAATTCCCCTGACAAATCTTTCAATACATCTTTTGACTGTTTAGATGTAAATCTTTTACCATAGATTGCTCCTAATGTTACTCCTGCAATAGTTATTGCCGCAATTATTAAATTTCTAGCAGTATGCTTTGTTGTATGTTTTACTTCTTGTGATTGAGTTGGTTGTGTTACATGTTTTTTACCAAAAGGTATTCGTTGATAATTAGTTTGGTTTGTAAACCCTATTTTTTGTATGTTCATTTATTATAACCTTTCTATTTTATTCTTGCATCTTTCAGTTTAAACTATGAACAAAAAAAAATTTGCTTTGTTAAGTTTAATTTTTTAAATTAGTTTACATTTTAATTGAATAATATTTTGACTATTTGGAAATTCTATTTTAAATCCGTAGAATTATTCAGTATATTATTTTATAGAGACAAGTGCTTGCTCTTTGATTTTATCGACAAAATCATTAACGTATGAAAATACAAGATTTTTAATCACTTTAAGGTCGTCTTTTGTGTATAAATCTTGATTTAGTGCATCCAGAGTTTGGCGTTGAATGATTTTGTATCCTAATATTTGCCCAATTATTGACGAGACTTGGAAAACGATGAATTTATCACTATTTTTTTTGTTTAAAATAGCCGCCAAAATTTTTCTTAATGCGTCGTATAAAACATTTATTTTTTGAGAGTATATTTTGCTGAATTTTGAATTTGAAACGGCTTGTTCTTTAATCATAAGAATAACGAAACTGCTAGGTACATTTTCTGAATAAAGAAAGTCGGTGTATTTCCATAGTAAATTTTTAAATAAATTTATTTTTTCATCGGAATTCATGGTCCTAACATTATTTGCGAGCTCTATTTCTTCTTTTAGTGAAATAAGCCCATAATCAACTATAGATTCAATAATATCTATGTATAGTCCGTCTTTGTTTCCGAAGTAGTATGGAATTAGGCTCAAATTAACGCCGGCCTGTTTACAAATTTCACGCGTACTTGTAGAATCAAAACCATTATTTGCGAATAAGACTATCGCTGATTTGATTATTTTGTTCTTAGATATATTTTGTTTTTTTGTTTCACAATTCATTAATCTAATCGTAATAAAAATAACAATTAAAATCAAGATAATTCAGTCGAATGATTTATAATTGTTTTTATATAAACGAATGTAAAGCTGAAGAGAGTAATTATATAAGGGTTTATCTGTTTTTTAAAATATATTTAAAAAAAAATCTTTTAAAAAATATCAGACTTTAATAGACTTAAGTAAAGGTGTTATAGATAGTGTTTGGAATTAGGGGTTATAGGGATTGGTATGAAAAATTTAACTATTTTGTTATTATGTTGTCTTATTTTGCTTAATACAACAGGGCTTGCTTTTGCAGCGCCTGTTATGTTGTCGGCTGCAAAAGCAGACAAAATTGAATACAATAAAAATGCTCACACAATAAGTTATGCATTTGTTTTTGACGGGCCTTCAGCTAAAAATGAGGAGGTTATGAACCAATTTAAAAAGACTGTTACGATAACTACGGCTCCTGATTATAGAGCAAAGTTTTCTCAATCAAATGTGTTTGTAGGTAATTGGACATCAGAAGGTGCAAAAGAAGCAAGCGAAAAGGCACTAGAATCTGATGCTACAATGGTTATATCTTTAGGATATTTATCAACAAAATATTTAAATGAAAAAACTAATAAAAAGAAATTTGTTGTAACAATTGACCAGTATGGTCTTAGAGATTTAGGCGGAGACTTTTTTAATCCCGTTCAACAAAGTGTAAGAGGAGCACTGCTATTTAAACGACTTATAAATTTTCATAAAACGGCAATATTAATGAATGAAAGTTTTTATAAAACAAGAAAAGATTGGAATGGGTTTTTAAAACCAAAACTTGTGGGTTTGGATTTTGAGGTTATTCCTGTAAGTAATGATAATGTTGATAGTGTGTTGCAAAAAATTTCTGCGGATTGTGATGCAGTAATTTTGACTCCATTATTTAATTTAGATGTTAGTAAGAAACAAGAATTAATTGCGAAATTGAATGCTAAAAAATTACCTACGTTTTCTACTTTAGGAAGAGAGGATGTTGATGCAGGGGTTTTATTGGGTACTGGAGTTTATGATTTAGATAGAAAGATAGTGGAAGCAACTTCTTTTAACATAAAAGGCGTTTTGAACGGTGACAAGACGAAACCTAAAAGTATACAGTTTTATGAAGATGAAATTGTTTATATAAACCAAGATACGGCTGATTTGATTGGTTATGATCCTCATTTGAGAGTTGTTAATAATGCAGAAATCATTTCTCATAAACAGCCTACAACTTATAATCTATCGACTGTTTTTGATACATTGGATAAACAAAACTTAGATATTGAAAGAAAGAAATTATTGGTTAAAGCCGCAAGAAGAGCTTCTTTGGCTGCTACTTTGAGATATTTACCTACGTTTGGGGTGACTCTTGGTTATCAACAATATAACCATGATTATGCTGAGTCTGTTGCTTTGATGGTTCCAGAACAAACAGGGGTGTTTCAAGCTGGTATTGAACAAGTAATTTATTCTCCAGCACTTGTTACTAATATTCTTGTTAAGAAGAAAATGGTTGATTTCCAAAAAGATGAAGAATTTTTGACCGAACAAAATATGGGTATTGATGTGGCTCTTGTTTATATTGAAACATTGATGTTAGAAAATATGATAAAGGTTCAGAATGAAGAAGTTAAAGAATCAAGAGAGAATTTGGCAATTGCAAGAGTCAGAGAAAAAATGGGAAGATGTGGCAAAGAAGAACCATTAAGATGGGCAACAAAGTTGTTTAATGAAGAACAAGAGTTGCTGGATATGACTGCAGAACTTAAAAATCTAAAAATTGATATTAATAAAATGTTGTATAAGGATCAGAAGGAGAATTTCCAACTGGCAGCTTTGAGAGCAAATGATCCATCTTTTTATACAAGTGAAATTAATATTATTGATTATGTTATAACTCCAAAAACATTGGAAAAATTTACGGAGATGCTTGTTAATCAAGCTTACACGGTAGCTCCTGAACTAGCAAAATTAAGAGCTGCAAAGAAAATGAAGCAGTATGAAATGGCTATGTATTACCAAAAATTCATTTTGCCTGATGCTAAGTTAAATTTAACTTATACATCCTTGATGAATCGAGAATTTGGAAAGAGTTTAGCAAGTGTTCCTGCAGCTTATAAAGTTCCACCCGGAGGTGTTATACCAGGTTCTATGTGGACTAGTTTGAATACGCTAAGGCCAGATGCTAATAATTTGCAGTTGGGAATATGGGCACAGTGGAAACCTATTGAAGGTGGAACAAAATTCGCTGAGATTTCAAGGCTGAAAGCTGAAATTCAGGAGCTTGATAGATATGAAGATGAAGCTAAAACTAGTATTGAAGAAAAGGTAAGGGGTACAGTTAATAAGGCTCTTGCGGCTTACTTTAGTATTGAGAAAAATTATAAAGCAATGTCTGCTTCTGGAGAGAACTATAAAAGAGTTCAGGATATGTATTTGACTAAAGATATTTCTGTTACTCAGATGTTGGATGCTCAAGATGCGTATAAATTTTCTAAGGTTAAGGCTATGAACTCACAATATGTGTTTTTTAAAGAGCTTGTATGGGTTCAGAGAGCAATTTGCGCAGTTGATTGGGCAAAAGCTCCTCCTGAAGCTAAATCGTTTATTCAGAGTGTTAAAACCAATATAGAAAAACGTAGTGATATCGAATACTTGTAAAGAGAGTTTTTCAAACTTTAAAAACTGATTAAAGGACGTGTATATTATTTATACAGGTCCTTTACTGTTAAGAGAAATGAATTTTTTATCACTAACAAATTTTTTCACTTTCACGTTTTATATTTTTGATTGTTAATTTTATGTTAGGAGTTTTTACGAAAACAAATATTAACACAATAAAAACATATACCCATTTATTTAATACTAATAGTATTTTAAAAATCCCAAGAATTTCTTTTAAACCATACAGAACAGGCATGGATTTAAGATATATTCCAGATGATAAATTTGTGCTGTCCTCTTTTGTTGCGCCTAAATCAAATAAGAAGAATTTGTACAAAGAATTTATGAATAAAAATTATCAAAATACTGAAGATTTAGAAAAATTGCTTTCTGAATTCCCAGATTCTGATAGAAATGTAGGAAGATTACCTGATTCCTGGTTAAAACTGATTAAGCCAGATGAAAGAAAAGATAAGACTATAGAGGTTCAATCTGCATTTTCTGAGTTTGCCGAAAGAACGCTTACTGCTTCAAATAAATCAACTGGCTGGAATAAATGTAATAGACAAAAGCTTGTTGCTCCTATAGATGATTTGTCAAAGAAATTAGGGGAAATATTTAACCAAAATATTGAGATAAGGTACATACAGTCAGGTAGTGTAGGAAAATGTTTCCAGGTTATTATGAATAATACAGAAACAGCTTTAAAGACGTTCCATCCTATTGAGGCACTTACATTAAAAGATGCTAATAAGCACGGTAAAAGTGTTGAAGTTGCTATGGGTATTTATACGAAAAAACATGGAGCACCCAAACAGTTTCCTACTTTTTATATGGGAAAAGTAGGAAGACGAGGAGACAATGATGCATTTATGTTAACCAGATTTGTTGATAGAAAAAATGCAAAACAATACATTGATAGCAGAACTATCCGAAGTGAGATTTTCTTTATTAAATCTTCTGATGGTAATGATAACAATTTTGTTAAGGGCACAAATATTGAATTTGGTGATGCGCATGTTGATGAACGATTCCGAGATTGGAAAACGAGGAAAATTGCTATTGAATTGGCTAATGCCCTAGATGCTAATTCTCCTAAGCGAATAAAGAAAATAGTTGCAAAATACGGTGGGTCAAAGGAATTTGAATCTGCAAAAACAAGTGTAGAAGAGATATTAAGAGTGAAACAGGACGAGTTTAAAGCAAGCTATACGAAACTACCTTTGCCAAAAGAGGCAATGGAAGAATTAGGAGTGAGTCATAAACGACCTTTGGATGTTTTGTTGAAACAGAATAGGGTTGAGACGTTGATGTTTTATAAATATCAATGGAAAGATATTGATAAGGTATTAAAAGAAAATAAAATAAAGAATGTATTAGAGCCAAAAGATTTAGGTTCTATTTTTAAAGAAAGTAAAGATAAAAAGGGAGTTTTGAATGCTGTTTCAGACCATATGGACTCTGAAGTCAAAAAAACGGCAGTTAATGAGATGCTATGTTTGGGTATAACCCCAAAAGAAATACAAGGGATTGGTATAGATAGAGAAACTATAAAAGGTGCTGTAAAAGAAATAGGATTGCCGAAGTATATTCTTATTAGTGCTGTTAGGGCTTTGCATATCAAGACAACTAAATTAAGTCAGTATAGTTAATGATTTTATTCAAATTTTAATAGTTTGAATTATAGCTAGTTAGCTAATGTACAAATAGAAACGAATATATTAATTTTCTTGTGTAGAATAAAGGAGGTTACTATGTCAGATAGTTTAACAATTAAACAACCAATGGATATAACGGTTGTAAATGTCCATGATCCATTAGAACTTAATTATTGGAGTAAGGAAATGAATGCTAGTAAATACCAAATTATGCAAGCGGTTAATACTGTTGGTACATCCGCAAATATGGTAAGGCAATACATAGCAAGTGAAATGAAATAGTAAAAGGGGACTTACATACGTTGTAGGTCCTTTTTTTTAAAATTTAATTGTCTGAGAGAACTGGACTTGAATTATTCAAATTTTAACCATTTTAATTATAGCCAGTTGTCTAATGGACAAATAGTTAGTTATTTATTATGACTTTTGAGTGGAACAAGGAGGGTATAAGTATGTCAGATAATCTAACAATTAGAAAACCATTGGATGCAACCAGAATTGATGTTAATGAGGATTATGAGCTCAACTATTGGAGTAACAACTTAAATGCTCGCAAAAGTGAAATTATCCAGGCTGTGAAAAAAGTCGGTACTTCTGTAAGTAAAGTAAGAAAATACTTAGGCAAATAATAATTTTTTATTTCAATCATCCATTTGAATTCTTGTTAAAACCAAGGGGACTTACAAAATATGTAAGTCCCCTTTCATATTTTATAGATTTCGCCCTTTTCTGGTTGTTAGGTTATCTTTTATCATCTAAAACGTTAATCGATACCGCTGATTACAACACTAAGGATAGAGAATATTAAAGCTCCTAGGAATGCTGACCAGAACCCTGCAATTTCAAATCCATTAATGAGTTTGGCAACTAGAAGTAGCAGTAAGGCGTTAATTACGAGTGTAAACAGGCCTAACGTAAGTATGTTTATTGGGAGAGTCAGTATCAGTAGAATGGGTTTAATAAATATGTTTACTAGTCCTATGAGTGCTGTTGCTAAGAGTGCTATGTTAAACCCTGTTATAGTTATTCCAGGTACAATCCAAGCGGTTAGAAGTAGTGATGCTGAATATAACACCCACCTAATTAATATTTCCATATATGGTCTCCTTAATATTCTGTAGGACATAAGTATATTAGTATTTGATTTATAGTACATTCTCTCTAAGAATTAGCCTACAAGAAAGGATTATTTTATTTGTAATCAAAACTTTTTTATAAATCCAGGGAGTTAATCACTTCGTGCATCAATGTGCTCCAGCTGTCATTTTCATTTTGTTTTTTCAGGATTTTAACACTAGAATACCATGGGGTTTTATCATCATCAAAAAACCATCTCCATTCTGAAAGTTTATTGAGCAGTAGAAAAGTCTTTTTGCTCATTGAGCCAGCCAAATTCAATATTGAATTATCACTCGTGATCATTACATCAATATTAGTCATAGCCGCCGCCGTATCTGAAAAATCATTAAACGTTTTCCCTAAGTCAACAATTTTAATATTTGGGGGCAAATTTTCATACTCTCTTTTGCTAAAAGGTTTTTGGAAAGAGTATACTTTGACATTTTTTAATCTTGCAAGTGCGTAAAAATGATGTAGTGGGATGTTACGTGACTGTCTCCCTGTAACGTTTCCGTGCCAAGAAATTCCTATTTTAAGACAATTATTATCAAAAAAATCATTTTTGTATTTTTCTACTTGTTTAGGGTCAGCATTTATATAACCCTCAGGTTTTGGAACATTTTTATCAGTAGCTTTGAATATTTTTAATAAGTTCATCAGAGGGACGTGATAATCGAAATTTATTTCGTCAATTGGAACACTATTTTTAATAATTTCTATATCGGTGTTAATTTCAAAAAGATCTGCTAAATCATCTTGAACCCTAAAGATGATTTTATTAAAAAATGGTTTGGCAAGGTCAATATATCTAATGAATTGTAAGGAATCCCCAAAGCCTTGTTCTGATTGAACTAATAATGTTTTGTCTGGGTGTGATTCTCCTTCCCAGAATGGTTTGTTTGTTGTGATATATGGTGTGGGACCATAACCTTTCAGGAATCGGTATCCGTATGCTTCCCATCCTTTTTCAAAATCTTTGAGTCTTAACTTCTGGCATGCATAGGCATAATAGTCATCTGTTACAGCGTCCAGTTTTAGTACTCTTTCGAAACATTCTATTCCTTCATTGTATTTTTCAACAAGTTGGTAGGTTAAGGCAAGATTTCTCAGAGCTGGCGTATAATCAGGATTGATTTCAACTGCTTTTTCATAACATTCTATTCGTTTTTCTATCGTATTATTTTCATCGTGTTTTTTATATAAAAACCCTAATGTGTTATAAATAAATGGGTTGTTTGGGTTTAGTTTTATGTATTCTTGGTAGTATGAGATAGCTTGTTCGTAGTCTTTTTTTTCATAACATTCGTGCGCTTTTTTATGTAGTTCATAGAGTATGTTTTCTATTGTTTGTTCTGTGGTCACGGTCTGTTCTTTTTCGGTTTCAAGAATAGAAGGTGGCGTTTTTTCTTGTTCATTGTTATTATTTTCTGAACTCATAATTTCGGCCCTTGTTTCATTGAATACATATTAATATTATCCTAAGAAAAGTCCATATTCCACCACTTTTTGTAGTAGTTTTTAAAAATGATGAGAATTAAACCAGCTTAATTCTTAACCTCAGGCATTGCCTGACCTACTTGTTTTTTTTGATAATAGTAATAAAAACTGTTTGTTATTTGAAAAATGTCTTCTATAATTACTCATAAATGTATGATACAATAAACGTGAAAATTAGTTGGTGTAAAAAATTGCACCCTATGGACTGTAAAAAATAGAAGGGCTATAAAAATAGAAAAATTATTTAATACTATTTTGTTTTTTTTAATTACTTTAATTTTGGTTTCCCCACTGGCAAAATTAACAGATTCACCGCATGTTGATTGGGAATCAAATATTAAAGACCCGATTGCAATATTAAAGTTAAGAAATACCGAAACAAGTAAAAACTCTTCTGTGGCTGTAGTTTTAATAGATGACAAATCTGTAATGAATGACTCGCGGCTTAATGACTCAGGAGATACTTCGAGAAAATATCTAGCAGATTTATTAAAAAAAGTTTCACTTCAAAACCCTAAAGTAATTGCTTTAAATATATCTCTTTATAATTTAAAACCTGATAAAGATATTTATCTCAAAAAAAATATAGATTCTATTGCTAAGAAGAAAAAACAGCCGTTAATATTGGCATTAATAAATGGTAGAGATGGTGTAGAAACTGAAAAAAGGCTGATTAAGCCTTCTGAATATTTTTATGATAAAACTTCTGGAAATGTTAAATTTGGGTTTTCTGTGACAAAGCCAGATGAAGAAAAAACTTATTCCTCAATTCTAAAAAAAAGTACGTACAGTTAATCCAATATCAAATAATGAAAATTCATTTCCGTATATTGCTGCATATTCGTTTGACAAAAATATACAAAATAAATATAAACCAGATTCTGAATATTCTATTGATTTCAGTTCTACTTTAAAACACGCTTATGATGAGTATTCTGCTTATGATATATTAAAAGGTAAAAACAAAAATTCTTTAAAAGATAAAATAGTTTTTATAGGTCGAGATAGTATAAACAATTATAAAGATTATATGACACCTTTAGGAGATAATATATCAGATACTGAATTAAATGCGTATGTTACTGATAATATTTTAAATAATAGGTTAAAAGAATATCATAGGTATGGGTTTATTTTATTGCAATATATCTATGCACTTTACTCTATGCTCATTTTTATAATATTGTACAATATTTTTTATAGGTTAGGTGTGTTTAAGATAAAGTATTATAAACTTTTATTATTACTACCAATTCTTTTTTATTTGTTTTTTGTCTTTATTTATAATAGCGTTGAAATACCTATTATAAGTCCTATTTCTGTCTGGATTCTGTTGTGGCTTTTGAGTAATAAGAAAGACCTTCTTGCTTTTATAAAGAAATATATACTGACTCCATTAATAAATATAGTACGAAAAGTTTTACATTTTGAATGAGGAGATGTTTATGCCAAAATTTTACAAATTTTTATTACTTTGTTTTGTTTTAATTTTATTTTGTTCTTTCCCTGTAAAACCGAGCTATGCATCAAGTGATGTATTAACCTTAAAATCAAAAATAGAAAGAATCCTTAAAACAATAGGTATACAATATTTATTCAAACCCGCCCCCCCATTATGTAAGAGTATACCCCCATCAATTAAGTAAGGGTATATACATTAATGCCTGATAAAATTCTTAATCTTGATTATAACGACGTAATTCTCAAACAA
>Ga0302271_10001808_pt1 | contig 20075 bp, 10 predicted proteins | sample III_Bog_N1_1_FD_198767 | JGI IMG/M metagenome (GOLD analysis project Ga0302271, IMG submission 198767) | Peat permafrost microbial communities from Stordalen Mire near Abisko, Sweden - III_Bog_N1_1 | ecosystem: Environmental > Terrestrial > Soil > Wetlands > Peat | place: Sweden: Abisko... | reverse complement strand
TTTTCTTATTAGCGATGATCCCACTGGAACTGTCTATCTGAAGATTGCTTTTATTGAAAAAGACAAAGAGGCATCAACAGTTTTGACAATCTGAATTTGAGAAATCTACAACGAAAGATTAATCGAGAATAGAGTTTAATCTATTTTTCCAATACCTTTTTGTTGAGAACAGACAAAACAAAATAGGAATACAACAAACAATTATATTTATTAAAACTAAACAAAAAAAGAAAATATCCGTTACCATTAATTTAATTCTGTTTTTCTCACGTATTGGCATCATATTTGCAAATATGGGAGATCCATTTCTTCTGTTGAAAATCATTTCTTTTTTAAAATATTAAATTTCAGTTTAACTAACTGACTTGGGGGATATTATTTGTCAACTATTAATCCTGAATATACCAGAGCGTTAAAACGAAGAGATTACTTCAATCTTCTAGCTCTAGACAACCACGAAATAATTGAAATTTGAATTGATCTCAGAAAATACATATTAATTATTTTTCTTTAACTAACTTTTACTGACAGAGCTCCGAAAGTGTACCAATAGATTTTTCAACATAGTCATACTCTCATTCCCATCAGATGCGCTCTAAATAAGTATCGGCTATTGTTTATGGAGAGCCTGGTTGTGGTAAACGTACTCTCGTGTCATAACTAGCAAGTAACAGATATCGCTATTATTCACATGGTATTAATCAGATTGTGTGTTTTAACTGTTTTTGGAATCACATGATGATAGGTGAGAAGAATAGCACACTCAAAATTGAAGACAAATCAGTTAAGGCTACATATAATTTATCTTTCGCTATCAGCCAAGCACAGCAGTAATAGTTGTCATTTCATTTTCTTCGCTCTTAAATTTTGAATTGTTATTCTAAATTGATTCTCACTTTGTCTAACATTCCTTATTTTCTTGATGATCTCTAACTTGGTTTTTTTTTCTTCTGGAATCACTCTAAAGACTCATACCAGACGAAGGCACACTTTGTTTAATCTTCGTGCTTGATATCACTAAAAAAGATGCACTTCAAAGGCTCAATCAGTTGTAATGCTAATGAAGTTTGAAGTGTTGCATGATTTCATTACTACTTTGAACTAGAGTTTATCTAAATATATGTTATTTGTTTCTTCTTCTTTTTGCTAAGATACATCCAAAAGATTGAGAAATCGCACATGCCTCCTCGAAATATTTAAGTTCTCGTAGCTACACATCTCGATCTATCCAATTCTAGGAAGGTTACTACGAAAGAGGTACAAATAAATACTGGAATATCTTTTCAAACTGAAGATACAAATGTCACAACATATTCTAATCATTTTCTGCTTTTTTGTGTCTGCTTTAGATGAAAGGATTTGCTATCGAACACGGGATGCTCTTTCAGGAGGTATCGTCACTTGAACCAACAGTGAACATTGATGGGTTAATACTCTAAATCTCTAATAAAACAAGAATCATTCTTAAAAACACCAAATGGGATAATTCATAGGAATAATAGCAACAATCTACATTAAAATCATAAGCTGCTACATAAATGAGTGATCGAATCAAGGCGAATCAAATTGCAGTTAATATTGCTACTACAACTGCTGCCTCTGCGAGTAACAACAACAACAATAACCAATAAAGCAACAGTAACAGAAATATTACAAGTGTGAAATACTAAAATAGTTCGAGATATCTAACTGGTCAAGAAGAAGAGGAAGAGGAAGAAGAAGAGAAATATCAGGAGAATAAATCTAATAGGAGTAGCAACACTAAGCACAGAGAATAATAGTAATAGTCTGGTTAGCTAGAAAGCATTGAGTAAAAGATTTCACTGAAAATAGCCAACAGCTAAAATATCTCATAGAAACCAGCTTATGCGACAATATAAAAGAGAGATATTTCCACGAATTAGACTTCATAGCAGCTCTCGCAGCAAAAGAGAACTGATAGTAAGGCAAGTGCTAAGGCCAATGAAGGGATTTCAAGCTATGCATCTTCGAACTAGAATACATCCAATCAAGTTGAGAAAAAGGAAACCTAAGAAAATTTACTTTCTTCTATGCTGAGACAGAAAATGACATCCAGCAAGAATTAATCGATTAAGAATAAGGACAGTGACAACAAGGGAAACAATGCAAGCAGTAATTCTAATAATATTGCTAACAGTAGTGGTAGTCTAATAAAAGAAGGGAGACAATCGACTCCTTTGGAAGTACTGAAATCGATGAAAAGCACTTGCTAATAAAAACAGAATCCAGATAATGATCGAAATAACTTGAAAACTCCTAATGATAATCCTCCGAAATCGAAAGCTGGGACAGCTAAGAAGTTCACCAGCAATGCTTAGATGGAAACTGAATAATAAAAGCTAATAAAACTTACTTCATCCGTTAAGCTACTTGAATCAGATAGCCTGGATGAAAATGAAAACGAAGGTAGAACTCTTCCACCTGAACCGCAGAAGGGTTATCACTAGAATGATAACTAGCCCACAACAAGAAGCATGGAGGAATATCTTGCCACGGAGAATCTAATCTTACTGCTTTAGTAAGATCATAGATTAGATTTGGATACAAAGAATCAGCATGAAAGAAGTACAAGGGAAATTTCAGATGATCATGATGATAAAAGAGTTTATGAAACAGATAAAAAACAAGAAAAGACACCATAGAATTAAGAAAAGAACAGCTAAACTCATGCTGATAAGGCTCCACCAAAAGGGAATATCCCAAAATAGATTAATTACTAAGATATTCTAAACGAATTGCAGGAAGATCAAAAGAATAGAGATAGAAGCAAATCACCTTAATATCAGGAACGTGCTGAGAAGGAATAAGTTCTTGTTGAGTCCTCCTGCTAAAATGAAGAAATCAAGGATGTTTAAGAGATCGTAAGCTCAGAAGATAACAATGAACTTAACTCCCATGACGGTTCAGGAGAAGATGATAATTAAAACAAACACGAAACGAGCAGCAAACATAGCAGTAATTCTGCAATACCAGCTATTAGTCCTTTAATTGGCAAACCACAATTTAGTAACTAAGAGGACTTTCTAGCTAGTGAATATGTCAACGGTTTGTTTGGGTTCACTCCGGAGTAGTAATACAGTGAAGATCCAGCTGAAGAAAATACCAAAACAGACTTTAAGCTAAGTTATAACAAAGGAAATTCGACTGGGAACATGAAGTAATCAGGCTATCAAGAAGATTAAGAGAAAACGGGCAAACAAATAGGTGATATCACAAGTTAATCATAATAGTAATATTTCTTAGTTGATTCTTTTGATATTCCAAATCCATTGATTTCTTCGCCATCTCTCACTCGAACACGAATCCAATCATAGTTGTCGTAGCAAGCACAACTCAAAGGAAACAGTTAAAATGATGATGAAGATGATGAGAATAGTAATCGTAAAACCAAGAATAATGCAAGTAAAAATAATAGAAGTATTGCCAATCAAGTTCAAAACAGTGATGAAGATCCTGCTTCTGATTCGGAAGTTGAAAACAGTCATAATGGTGGTCATAATAAGTGGGAGAACGACGCTGCTAAAGTAAATAATTCAAAGGAGCATTATGGTTATAACTCTAGACTTAAAAATAATGGAAATTAACATCATCTGCAAAGCACTGATCTCAAGAATATTGAAAACAACTAATTTTCAGATGACTAGTTTAATTCAAAGTAATCTAAAAAGCATCCATCTGAGCAAGAACAATAGCAAGCGTAAGCTTAGCATCATCATCACGCTCACAATTCTCTCGGTGGCCAGTAGTCATCATTCTACAGTAATAAAAGTGATTCCTCTGCTCATCGTAAGAATCAAAACTCCAACGAATAATCTACCCCAAATTCCTCAGATTCTCCTCATAATCTCACTCAACTCCAATCAAATGGCAACAACAATCTACTAAATCAGCACCACAACAACCCATCTGCATGTGTTGACAGCAACTAATATGAAAATTATAGTAGTTTCAATGCAATCACTAACAACATTCCAAGATTAATAAACACATTATCTCCACTCAACAACAACAACAATAACCATGCAAATCACCTTGAACTACAGCATCTTCGCTCTAATTCCGAAGACAAGCAATAAAACCTCCTTCGTTTCTCCTTTTCTTCAAACTAATTAGAAGATTCCTTAGAAACAAACCAACCATCATCAACCATCTATCATCCAATCACCTAAACGAGTAGATGTCTCAGTCAAGATCCCAAATCAATGCTCCCCACTGAGACTAAGTATTAGAAGATTCGAAGTCACAGCTGCATCAACCCTAAGCCTAGCTAAAACGAAAACACGTTTAGCAAGAATGCTACTCTCAAAACGATCCTGAATGAAATAAATTCTCAGAAACAAACAGCTTCAATGCTTCAAGGATCATCATCAATCTACTCCACCGCATGGTCGAAGTCTGGCAGTAATTATCAGAAGGAGTATGATTTCGAACCTGAGATCATCGAAACAGAACTTGAATTCGACATGAATGAGAGCTCAGCTGAAGAAACAACCTATGCACATCATCCAAACCGTCATAGCAGCAGCAGCCACCGCAATTAACCGAATTACCCGCAGTATTTTAATTTAAATACTGCTTTCGAAAGTAACCGTAATTAACTCTCGCGTACAACGTTCTTCTCTAAATAGCAAAAGCCATTATTATCTCTAGCTATTTACTTACAAGGCATGCCAGTAAGAATATCTATCTAAATATCATAAATCATAACAATATCCCAATTATTTCCTATAACCCCATGATTATTCATTTAACCCCTTTTTTGTTTGATTCTTCCCCTTGTTCAACCAGGGTGTATCCGTAGACGTCTACAGCGACGACAATAGCTTTTGCGTAGCTGAGAGATACTTCGCAATGCAATCGAAAGCAGCATCTCGTGAGAGTATTCGAAGACTCGCGATGATCGTCTAGCAGCGAATCAACGAGTATACAGCTGAACTTAGTGGACTTGTGGATAGACTCGAGAAACTCAAAGTACAATCAGATTACCAGCCATAACTGTAACAGCATGGGATTAACAATATTAATACTACTGATAGTGTTCCAAGGTTAAATAAAGGATTCTGTGTGTTATCCCCATTGCTATCTCCGTCAGAATAATCGTAGACATCATCATAATCATAAGCTAATAGGTTCTTCAATACTGTATCGAAGGGAGTTGATGGATAGCAGAAGTCTTATCAAATATAGAAATAATAATAGTAATAGCGATAGCCCTTTGGGATGGTTAGATGTTCTTTGAATCAAATCGACAAGTCAACATAGCAGCGGTTTAACCTTCATGTAAATCAACGATAATTGTCGATTCTAGTGGATTCAAATGAAGATGTATATGAATAAGCATTCAGAGTCATTGAATAGTATTGCTTGCCTAAAAGCTGCGTGCATTCATTAGTCAGTGACATCACAGGGATTCAAGAAGAGATGCAATAGAGTATCGATAACAATGAGAAGAAGAAGATGCAAGTGTCCTCAAAGTTAAGATATAATAACAGTAGTAGCAGCTGTCGCAGTAAAAACAATAACGCTACAGCCATCTGTAACAGAGAAAATATAATGTCCTTTGGCAGTAATAATAAAAATAGATCAGATAAATAACCGAACAACGCGTATTCTACTATTAATCTTGTAAATACAAATACCAGTAAAAGCAATAACAACACCAGTTGTGTTATCTTCTCGCCGTCTGCGAAAGGAGTCCATAGATATATTGGTGCTATGACTGCAAATGCCTAACGAAATATGAGTCACACTCCACCAAAAGATCAGTTTTACCAGCAACCACCTCTTATACAGATAGCAGATCTAACAGGGAATCAAGGGAATTACATAAACAACAACAGCAATAACGAGAAAAGTCACAGTAGTTACATGAAAGGATCATATTCACTTGCTAATAATAGTAACCGTTCTGCAAAGTAGTACTAATCAATAACTGCTCGATTAGTAAAACAATGATATTTGCTTGATTTCTCAGATTGACGTAGGAGACAAAAGCACAACAATACTGTTACTGAGCGTTTAAATGAAAAGGGTTCAATGCTCAATAATAAAGGAGATACACTTGAATAATTTAAAGAATGAAGAACTTGTCTGCATTTTTGTTGTTGTTGTTTAATCACATATGAAGTTTGCTAATTGAAAATCAAGGAATAGTTGATAAAATCAATAAGAACTTCAAAAGACATTAGCAAAAATAGCTGCAGCCAATTTTCTTCAACAAACTATCTGGTTTTTTCATCTATTGACTGGCTGGCTACATAAACAGCCTCAAAAAATAATAATAATAATAATAATGCATCTCTCCCACAAAATCATTTCTTCAAAGAAACTGCTAAATCTTTCTTCTTTTGAGATTGTTTAGAAGACTATTTTTCATCTTTTTCTTATGCACGAACACGTTTAGTTTACGATACACGTTCTCAAATTGTTGTTGCAGTTTAGCATCAAATTAAATCAGATTTAGAGAGAATTCTGACATTTTCCTTGTTGGCAACGTCAATATAGCCACAAATATCATGCACATATGCCTTAGCCATATTAGCAACATCTTGTTAGATCAGAATGTAAGCTTGTTTTATTTAGCAAAACAAAAAGCACGCATGTTAAAACATAAAAAAGGAAAGCATTCTCATTCATATAATCAAAAATCTAAAAATCTGCGAAAATATCTAATTCTATAATTCTCATGGATATTTTTGTTAAATTTACTGTTGGACTTGATGTTGTTCTCAACGTAGTCTACGATTTATCTGCCTCTGAAGGAACCACGTAGGAAATCCTTTGCTTGATACCAGTTAGTGTCATCAATGTCAATGTCACTCAAAAGCAAGGACATCTTGTCTTTCTTTTCTAATATATTATTTTGGAAAGAATAAAAATCGCTGATGAGGGAAGAAGGCATCTTTTGCTTAGCAATTGGGTTACCTCTAATAGGATAAGCTTTGAAGATTCTTTGATAGTAAGGCACTGGCCATGTGGAAGTGGACATAACTCTATCTACCATAGGTCTTTCGACAAGTGAGCCCCACTGCAAAGTGAAATTCTTAGCACCTATTTGAGCAAATCAAATCATCCCCACAAAACAAAAACATTAGCAAAAAATTAGTCTCAAATGAAATGAGTTTGAATTTCTTTGTCAGCTGAGTTAATGCCAAAGATAAGGTAGTTTATGTAACATTCTTGATGTTTTTGTTACACTTTAAGACAAGTCCTTAAGAGAATTGAGTGCTCTTGCTGATACTGATCATTGTCGAAATATTTGCTAGCTGTTTTGATATGATTGATCTTTTATTTTATTTTTTAATTTAACTTTTCATAAGCACCTTCTTATGGCTTTCTTTGAATTCCCAATTCATAGCGAAGGAATTACATAGAAAACATATGAATTTATCCATTAAAATAATAATAAAAACAAGTACAGCAATTTTTATGGATAATTGCTTTAATAATAACTTTTTGCTAAATGAATCGCACAAAATGACTCATGAAAGATGTTTACTAACTCAAGGGAATAAATTATTTCCTTGTGCTCTCATTGAGTTCAGTATGTATATTTCTCATCTATGGAATTTCTTCAAAAGAAACAAGAATTATCGCAGCTGTAATAATAAGGAAAACACAACCTTTTTTATCCTCTCATAAAAGAATTCATTTTGTGCGTGCTTGTGTGTTTGGTAATGATAAAAAGGTAAGAATTTGTGAGGGATTTCTATTTCAAAGGAAAGTGTATTGAGATAGAAAGTAGATGTGGGATAATTTGGAAAAGGGGAGAGATAGGGTAGCGAGAGAGAGAGAGAAATAATAATTTTTTAACAACTTGTTATTATATTATTTATCGTAGAAAATACAACTGGAGAACGCAAGAAAGAAAGAAGGAAATAGTCCTTTTATATATAATCTCTGTCGCCCTGCTCCTTACAGTCTCTCTTTTCTGAAGATTTTAAGCGCAAAGGAGTTAGTTTACCTCTTAACACAAAAAATCAAATCAAAGAATAAGAGAAATTTCCCAAAATGAGCAACGCCTTTCAGGAGAGATTTAAGGGCAAAACAGTGCTGATGACAAAGGAAGGTGTTGATGGAGTTATCAAGGATTCAGATAATCCTATTCCTAAAGCAGGAGGACCAGTTCCTTTTAGAATGGATGATTTCACCTCCCACTAGAGATGTAACAAAACAAAAATATTCAAAACGATTTATATTTTTGGTTCATTCATCATCTCTCTCCTTTGAATCTCTTCAATTCCATCTCCAAAATCCATTATTCCCTTTTTTTCAACTCTCTTTTAACCCAATATCTTGGCTTGCTTAGAAATCAATTCCAAGAAAGAAGCCTAGACGTTCGATAATCCTCGTAGTTTCTAACACAATCAGTAGTAGGTTTCTGATAACATCTATTCAATAACTTACGGCAAGCCAAATGGGAATCAAGGTGGATTCAGAAGTGGAAGTAGTTCCAATAAAAACTTAGATAGCATCGATCAGCAGATGGAATAACTCAAAGCTGCTTAATTAATACAACAGTAGATGCAAATGCAAATGTAAATGAAATAGCAATAATAATAATAATAATAATAATAGTAGATCTAAATGAGTAGTTCAAAGAAACAACATCCACCTGTCTCAGCGACAGAGTTTAACAGACTTAGTCACTAATCTATTTAATCAACGCCTTATAAGCAGCAGTAACAGTAATAGTAACAATAGCAGCAGTATTCCCGGAACAATAATATTCCAGTGTATTAATCATCTTCATCGAATAAATAACTAAACTTCCATCCTGATTCTGCCGATCCTTTGCGTGCACTTATCAGCAATACTGTGCCCGTTTCACTCTATGTCAACAACTAAACTTAAAACTAAAACATAGTCTATCCGTTTAATGGCAATTCTTAGAATTATCAAGCTGGTTCGACTAGTACAACAGCTACTTCCATCACAGGCAGAACATCTATCACCAACAGCAACAACAAAGCCTAACCAAGAAGTTACATGAATAACATGATTCCTAGCTCTAACTTAACCAATTCTGAATATCCTTAAAAGTAGTTTAATCCATTTAACCCTTCAAATCCTTCGAGTTCTTACTAAATGATGATGGGGATGCAAGAATCAAAGCCATCGCTTGAAGATGCATATTAGTTAAAATAATTGAATTATCCATAACAGTAGCAACAAACAAATGAAAGTGCTAAGAATCTGCTATACAAGCCGTATACTTTAAACGAATATAAGAATCTTTAGAAAGGTTAGAATTATAAAGTTGGTGGACTTGGACCGAATATCGGGAATGAAGATTGGTCGATGAAGAAAGAACAAGCGGAGAAACGCATCGAATTTGCTAAGAATATCCAGCAGATCAACTCTTAAGTTCTTCGTAGTCAGCAAGAACAAGGAATAATTGCGATTGATAAATAAATCAAAGAAATATCAACAAGAGAAAAAGCCATCGAATTCGCTAAAAACATACCTAAACCTAGTGTGATTCCAACGTCGAAGTTGCAATAATTAGAACCGAAGGAATTAATATAAACCTCTTAGCTTCGATCTTCTTCGCATGCTCCGTTTAATAGACCAGCGAGAGACATCGATTCGGAGGAGTTCTTGAAAGCTAGCAGCAAATAATAGCATCCTGATATTGAAGAACTCGAGAAACATCATTTAGATTTCTTAAATCAAATTGAAAAAATTTCTAAATGACAAGGCTTTTAAAGTAAATTTACAAGACCCTTGAGTGAAATCTTTTAAAAAAGGCTTATGGAAGATGAAGACGGATAGCTTTATAATAAACTTGGAGGGAGAGAGAGAGAGCTAGAAATGATGAATCTAAATAAATTTGAATATACACAAAAATCAGGGGAAATATCTAAAATAAAATTTCCCTTTTTTTTTTAGTAAAAATCAATGAATATCATCCCTCTTTTATGTATCTGAGTGTGTTAGTCACCTTGTTATTCTTATTCTAAACACTTGCATATCAAGCAATATAAAAGGTGTTTTAGTATCTTATTTTTATAAGACTATTTAGTACAATTTTTTGAAAAAAATCTAATTATTTAAACTACTTCTAAAAATACCAACTGTCTTTGCTCGCATCGAAAATGCATCAAATATTTCAGTCTTGAGAGCAAGGAATGGTTCTATACGGAGAACTGCATAAGTACTTGAGCTGAGGAGTCGTATTTTTCATGCTTTTCGGATCTAATTGTCAACAACAACAAAAAGGAAATATTTGCTTTGGAATTCAATTAATTTCAATAATATTTCAGTTGTTAATTGCAAAAGTGTGTTGGGAAAAGGGCATCATCACACATACCCGATTAAAAATAATAAATTAAAGTAAATAATAATTCCAGAATAACTGATATTTGTGTGTTACTTGTGATGAAGATCGAGATTTAGCTTGTTTAGTCAATTCAAGATAACTACCATCTATTAAATTATCACAAATCACATAGTCCTCTTATTCTCCTTCAGTTCTATCAGCTTTATCTATTTTGTTGATCTCTTAGTTGTTCTTATCTTTTTCATCGCTTTTCTTGTTGAAAATGAAACATTCTAATCTCTCTTTTTTCCGAATTGCCACAAGTCTCTTCATGATGCAAGTTTCCATAGTTTCCTCTTTCTTGATCGTGGAGACCTTTTGATGCAAGTATTTCGGCTGCAAACTCTTATTTAAATTTGTTGAAATGTCTTTTTCAGAATTATTTGGAAGTTGAGTCTGTTATTTCAAGGATTTTTCAGAAGATTCAGAGAATGGAGTAATATTCTGCTCTAAGATATTCAATTATTTTGATTGTTTCTACACTTACTAATGTTATTATTCTTGCTATTGCTGGATTAGCTATTGCTACTTAAGAGGGATATAAATGGGTTCTCTATTTTTAAGGTATGTTTGATTCTATGATTGAGACCCATTGTTTTAAGTTTTATAAGGTTTAGAAATATTACCAAGATTATTACTGTTATTTCCTCCTTGATATGAGCTCTAACTTGTGGTTATTTTAGAAGTTTTACTTGGTAAATGTGTGGAAGAAGTTGCTCTAATGTTCGAAGTACTTTCTGTGGCTAAAACCTATTGGGATTGTTCTTTCTGTGTAGATTCAACGGTGAGATTAGATGTATCCGTTAATGTAGATTTTATCTAATTTTGAGGTATCCAAGGAGATTAATTGGTGTTTTCTGCATTACTCCTACGATTACTATTACCTTCACTACTCTTTTACGATAACCCATTTCCATTGGTATCATGAACAGTCTATGTAGAAGATAGAGAAGATACTCTTTCTCTTGGTTGAGCGGTTTCAAATTAGTTATTGTTATCATCACTTCCTGGTAACAGTTCTGAATGTGAAGTCTACAGTTTTGGAGGACCTGCAAGTATTGTCAACATCTCATTTTAATCTTGTTCTCCATTTCTCTGAGCTTCCTCGTCGAGTGCTACTTTGATTAAATTGCTGCTATCATCACCTTCAATGCCATTAGCGAATTATATCTGCGAATGTTAGGATGTTCTTTGTGAGGAGTGCTGTTAAGAGCCTAGCTATTGTTATTATTTGGATGGTTTATTTTAAGCTTTAGAAAAATCTTAATCCCACTGATCGATTAAGGGGAGGTTATCTTCTTTCTTGTTCTTCTCACCCTTCGTTTCCACTGTTCGTTAAGAAACATAAGAATAAAAACTCAATTTTCTTTAGAAAGCATCGAGTAAAACTGAGGGATAATAAACATTCTTTTTTACCATTCTTCTTTGCCAATTGAGGTAGATTAAGGAGACCCTTATCAAGGAGGTTCTAAATGACCGTTTCTGGTTAAGGTAAAACTGTCTAACTTTTTACTTTTCCACTTTGCATGATCTTTAAAATATTCGGTGTATATTTGGCAACGATTTTGAGTGCAACTTGCATTTGATCTACATACGAATTTGTATCAGATGGGGTGTCTTGCTTTTCAAAAATATGCGATTCCTCCGATAATGCATGATAATAAGGACAGTTAGCTTAAGGACATTCCCCTTAGAACTTATACCGTGGACAGAATTTTGTCATTCCATAGGAAGCTTTGATGATTTTACCAGAGACTACTGTTTCGCCACATGCCTATCAACAATTTGTAAAAAAAGTTTAGTTTCTTAGACAAATTAAACAACTTTTGGATTGCTTTTTAAAGTTAATTGAAGATTGAACATATGATATGCAAATGATTGCTGATAGCGATACAAAGGGTTGTTTATTTTTGTTTGTTTCTTTATTACTAAAATTGCAATAGAAGCTGCCATTTCAGTTGCATATGTGATGAAAGCAGAAAAGAGTGGATGACTATGATGCGTACTATCCTAATCTTATTAGTATTATCCACTGCTGTTTGAATTCACCTTCAAACTGAAATTTGTTATCTGTCCATATTAGCCAAAATATTCTTCCCTTTTCAAGATCTAAAACAAAAAATAAAACTCATCTATCTAGACAAAATAATAGATTTCTAAGAATCTCCTTAGAAAAGGTTCTTCTTCCTTTATTTAGATTTTATCACAAGCATAAAACATATCTCATGGCAGAAATTAAGACAAACTTTCTTGTTGTTGTAGCTTACCTCTTCAGAAGCAATCTCTTGAGGCAGACCGATCACATAGACTAGATTTTTCTTGATCACTCGAGCTTTTCCGTGATTTGAGTTTTCAAAGGGAGAACTACTCATGCTCTGCCCGCCATACTAATGGGTTGAGGATTATCTGTGCTGATTCTAGTTGCGTTTCATGTTATTTTGAGAATTATATTGGCGCCTATTATGAAAACCAAAAACAAACAAGTTTGTTCTTAAAAATATTTAAAAAATGAAGAGATCATTGAACTCACATAAAGAGATATCCCCCGCTGCTTTTTATTCAAAAGATAAGTATTGTACTCTATCCTGCGAGTGCTAGGTGAAAGTCTTGTGTCCTTAAGACTTTCAAAAAAACTACTTAAAGCTAGTTTTAAAGAATTGCTTCGCTAATTGAGTTGTTTCCTGAGATGAGCAAGAGAAAGAGATCTCCTTTTGGAAGGTTGTTTTTGTAAGACACTTTGATTCGCTCCTTCACATCTAATCAATCTAAAGAATATCTCCTCTCAGGAAAATTAATCTCAAGAGAATAGGCAAACTATTCGTATCCCATATTAATCTTTCGATATTTGCTTTCAAGAAGATTTTCTTTTTGTTTATGGTTTGTTTCAAAAACATACTTAAGAGAATCATTAATATAGAAGCTTAAAGTATTTAAATAGGTTCAAATACTTGGAGTAAAATATATGAACCATTTTTAAATTCGCAAGAGCAATTGTTTAATGAATTATTTTTTGGATTGTTGTTGCGAATGAGTTATTTTTTCTTCTTCAGCGAACTGACTCAATAAATTATTTTCAAATTATTTAAAAAGAACATACATTACATCACAAAGACATCTTTTCTGTTGAAATCATAAGTATTAATTTGAAACATAAGAAATGGTGAAGATATTGGAGATGTGATTTGATTAATTCTTTACTAGTAACTGACTAGTTTTTGAGTTAAAGTATTTCTTGGATGTTGGATAATAAATTGGGATTAAAAAAAGATTGATGTTTGACATTGAAAGAGAAGATAAAAAGCTATTTCAAAGTGATGCTTATTTGGTCTCATAAGAAGCAGAGTGCTTATCTAGTAAAAGAAAAAAACACAAAAACATCAGGAGTAATAAATCAACAAAATAGTTAGCTTTTCATGATTTCATCGATAAATAATTTGTAGGTTTTAGCATTACTAAAATCTAGCAAGATTGCACTAAATCGAAACAAATTATTCAATTTGCCAGCTGACTTGAACTAAAAATTGAGCTTTTTAAGGATTCAACAAATTAGAAGCTCTTGGTGGATATGATAAATAAACAAATCTGATCTAGAAGAACAATCCTGGGGGGATGAGTTTATTTCCCTTTATTTACAATTCTAGGAGGCTTATTTATCGACTTTTGTCAGCACCCAGCAGATCATTATTCTGAATAATTTATTTAATGAATTGAAGAAAAAAGATATTTATTACCCAATATTGATAGCCAAAACCACACGCACTTACGCTTTATTGATTTCTTCGAAATTACACCCAAAAATGCTCGCAAGAAATATCTTCGCCTTCGCTTCTCGCTAAGTGAAAAATAGCATTTTCTCTAAGCGCTTCAGACAGTATGCACGATTTAGTACAATCAAAGGTGACGATGGCATTGTCCGCGAGAAAATGGAGTACGATGTTGTTATTGTAGGTGGAGGTCCAGCAGGTCTCTCTGCAGCCATCCGTCTCAAACAACTTGAATAATAGATAGGGCATCCAATCAGTGTATGCTTGATAGAAAAAGGGTCTTAGGTTGGAGCACATGTCCTCTCAGGTAACTGCTTTGAGCCACATGCGCTTGATGAGCTTATCCCCGGATGGCAGAACATGGAAAATGTATGCAAAAAAAAAAGAAATGAAATAAAACAAAAAGGTCTTTAAAATTCTGTTTATTTTATGTTTTAAAGCGACCTCCAGTGAATACAAGAGTTAAACATGATAGATTCATACTTCTCCTAGACGAAAACAAAAGCATTGAGTTTCCAAATATGTTTCTTCCTTCGACTATTCACAACGAAAAAAACTACATAATTTCTCTGAGTGAATTATGCACTTGGTTTGGAGAATACGCTACTGAACTTGGAGTCGACATATTCCCTGGAACAGCTGGCGCTAAGGTAACACAATATGCATAGTATATAAAATGAATCATATGGAAAATAACAATGGAAATAGCCTTGAACATGAAATGGAGAAGCAGATAAGTATTTTTGGTTTATCGTTGGGGAGGGGGGGGGGGGAGATATTTTTATTATTTTTTATGGATTGATCATAGGAAAGCAAAAATTGCGTCATGATTTATCTCGATCCCCCACTTGATTTGGATATTTGTGCCTATTATTCATTCTTCTACTTCTTTTTGCACTTTTAAATTAAAAGAAGTCAGTTTTTAATTATTTTTCGAAGCCTTTTTACTTTCCCAATTTAATAACAGCAAGAGAGCTGAGATAACAATAATATTTCATATTTCTCTTCAAAGAAATCTATTTTATTTTACAAATAAACAACTTCTTCTGTTTGAATAGATACTCTACCATGAAAATGGAGCTGTTGCAGGTGTTTAAACAGGCGATATGGGCATTGGTAAGGATGGAAAATAGAAAGGAAATTTCACAGCAGGAATAGATCTCTTTGCAAAATAAACTATCTTCTCGGAAGGAGTAAGAGGGTCTTTGAGTGAGTAACTCATGACGAAATTCAATCTTAGAGAAAAAGCAGATCCTTAGATTTATGGGATTGGTGTTAAGGAAGTCTGGGAAATTCCTGCTAATAAATTCGAAAGTGGGCTTGTCCAACACACAGTAGGTTGGCCACTTGACCATTCAACTTACGGTGGATCTTTCATTTATCATAAGGATCCAAACTAAGTTCACATTGGATATGTCGTAGGTCTTCAATACAAAAATCCATACATCAATCCTTATGAGGAATTCCAGGTAATTTTTTTAAAAATTTCATTTTTTTCATATTGACTCTTACAATAATAATTCTCACTTTTGTTATATAATTACATAGAAATTCAAGACACATAAGATCATTCGCAGTATGCTTGAAGGAGGAACTTGCATTTCTTATGGTGCTCGAGCTATCAATGCTGGTGGATATTTCTCAATCCCTAAGTTAAGTTTCCCAGGTGGTGTATTGACTGGATGTGGAGCAGGCCTCTTGAACGTTGCTAAAATCAAAGGAACACATAATGCTATGAAATCTGGTATGGTTGCTGCTTAAAACATCTACAACAGTGTCCAAGAAGGAACTGCAGAAGGCAAAGAGCTTACATAATATTAGAAGGATATGGAGAATTCCTGGGTTTATAAAGAACTTTATGATTTTAGAAACTCCAAGAATGCTTTCAAATATGGGTTATATCCAGGGTTAGCTATTAATGGTTTCTAGCTTCATCTCACTCGAGTAAAATCAAGTTTTTAACAAATGAGTTTTAAATAATTAACATAACAAGCAACATTTTTTATTCTTTTTGGAATAATTGTAATTTTTGAACATCCCAAGGGCAAAGAGCCATGGAATCTCAGGACAAATGTGAAAGATAGTGATTAGTTCCTACCCAAGGAGAATTTCAAGCCAAAAGAGTATGTTAAAAAAGATGGGGTGCTAACGTTCGATATACTTGAGAATCTCTCCAGGAGGTAACAAATATTTAGCTCGATGATTGCTATCAGAATTAATCTTGTTCGCTGGAAATGAATTCTAAAAGTGGTACCTTCCATGATGACGATTAGCCAAGCCACCTCAAAATCAAAGAAGGATTCCAAGACAAACCTTTAGTATCTCTTCAAAAATTCGACGGACCTGAGCAGAGATTCTGCCCAGCAAAAGTTTATGAGTTTGTGGAGGATGAAAAAGGACAAAAGAAACTCCAAATTAATGCTCAAAATTGTCTTCATTGCAAGACATGCTCGATCAAAGTATGGATATTTATCAATTTGGATGATTTATTGTTTAAAAGAAAAGAATAAATGAAATTATAAACTAATGGCAAATTAATTTTAAGCCTCAAATGAAGAAACACACCATATAGAAAAATTTCTACATGCATATTTTTTTCTAATAATTTCTTGAACTTATGTTAATCATTTAAAAGATGATCAACGAATATATCGATTGGACTGTGCCTGAAGGCAGCGGTGGTCCGAATTAGTAAGCTCTTTAAAAATAATTGTTATCCTGTTGACATCTGATTGATTTTTATTTATTATTAGCACTAATATGTGAGAATTCCAGAAGAAAGTTGGAAGAAACTAAAGCACGAGAAATAGCATCCTCAAAAGAGAAGGACATTTGAAGGTATCTTTTAAGCAAATCAAACTACTGTATTTATTGTTAGTTTGTTTATATTTTCATTTAAGAAAATATTGTTGAGTTAATCAATAAAGTTATTCTCAAAAAAGACAATTAACTTTTTTAAGATAAAAGATTAATCATTGCGGCATAAGACAGATTTAGCAGATGAGTTCAAAAGTATTAATTTTAGGATAAAAGAAGGTTGAATTTAATCGAAAAAAAATCAAATCAATTAAGGAAAATTTTGTTAAAAATTGTGTTTTTGATAAGATTCATTTCAGAAAACCATAAATCTTTGCTAAAAGAATAACTATTTTTTTCATTTCATTAATCAAAACAAAAAACCAAAGTTTAATATCCATTTTTTGAAAGGATGAATAAGATAGCAAATGCATTTGAATTTCAAGAAACAACAATCACCTACACATATAAAAATATTCATTTTGTCGGAAGTATCTACACCTCATTATTGCAAGATTAGTTTTTTTTATTTTCTTAGCAAAATTTTTTGCTGCTTATTAATTTTTCTTTGAGTAACTTCATCTCATTTTTGGATTAACTCACCCATCCTTCACCTATTATGCATAAAAAATAATCATGAAATGCTTCATTTTTGAGTTCACAGAATTTAGTGAGCTCCTCTAGGAAGAATTAGGCTTTGAAAGTGAAGCAATCTTTGATCCTTCCGATAGAACTCGACTTAATGCAGTCTAAAAATAGTGTTTAGAAATTTGGGAGCTTAAAAGAACTAATGCATTCATGGTTTGAAAAAACAGTCTAGAGAAGATGAGTAAAACTGCAGTTCACAATCATATCAAGCATATTGCAAGACTCGTAAAGCTAAGGGACTATTGTCGATTCGAGGCATTCAAGTTTTGCAGAATATTCTTGGTTTTGAAATAAACACAGCGCAGTGTTTGAATCCAAAATATGAAAGATCATATTGAATAATTACTCTAAGGAATTCTTAAGAGGCATAAGTTAATTTACAGTACACTTTATTTACTCTTCCCAGGAATCCAGATCATCTAAAACTCTAAATTTCATACCTCTTGCAAGACAATCTTACTTTATCATCATGATGACTTGAGATAATGAAAGCCCTTTCTCACCTGAGATTATTCGATTTTACCAATTATCGGTTAAAAACATCTTACCTGTAGTATTATCAGCTCTAGCAATAATTTCATCAAGTCCATTATAGCTAGCATCCAATAATGAGCAAGTACACAAATTGTTAGGTTTGATGAAGGTATCCATAATATCACATAGTCTAAAGGCTTCACTTTTAAGCAGTAAAGAAGACAGAAGGAAAGGAAGAAGAATTTTTAGCATCATTTCGTTTGCTTGGATATTTTTATTTTTTTACTTTTTTGCTTGGTTTTTTAATAGAAATGCATTTTTTTATTCTAGAATTGTTTTGTGAGGAGTGGTTGCGAATAATTCATATGAATAGTTCTACAGATTTACTACTTTAATCTGCTTTTAAAGAGGGTTTAAATTTTTCGAGATGAGAGATTATTAAAAAGTATTGGAAACTTATTAAGAATAGACTAATCAAAAAGAGTGTGAAATCTCTCTTGGATCTACACAGTCGTCTCTCGATAGATTTGTAAAGAAAAATAAATATAAATTTTAAAAATTGTTTTTGCCAAAGCGAATTGGGGAAACTATTTTTATTTTTTATTTTTGTGTGAATGAACTTCTATGGTTTAGTTTAATTATTTATCCAATTTCACAGACTAATAAAACAGCTTTGAAGGAAAGTTCGTAATATCTATTTGTTACCGCAATTATCTTTCAAATTAATTTGATTCACTTTTTCAATAACAATTAAACGTCCTAGGATTCCTAGAACTAATATCCTGTTCATTCAGAGAGATGTCTAGAAGGTATTTAACAAAAAAACACTGAGAATAGGAACAAAAGAAAAGAAAGTCATTCTTGAGAATTAGAATAAAGCTCAAATTGTGGTTTTTTCTCTTTTTCCCACAGTACAATTAACATCAATCGGAATACGACAAAAACAATCTTAAAGAATGAACAATTCCTATGACCATGTACAATAATAGGTAAATTATGATTTAAATCAAAAAACAAATGAAGAACTTCCAATTCAACAAAAACCAAAACTCAATCACACTACTCCAAAAATATTGTTAAAAGAACAAGAAACTTGTCTGATTATTCTTCTTCTTCTTCTTCTTACTACTATTTCAAAATATTCTCTTCCTGACCTTCTTTTTTTCATTGTAACATGAATTAACTTGTTGCAGTCTCCAAAAACAATTTCCTCATTCAAGTAATAGGGAAGACTAATTCAAAGAAATCAAACAATAGTTGAAACAACAAAAACTAACAAAATAAACAAAGAACTAATGCACTGTTTTCGCATTGATTATTTTGATTATGGTGCTGATTTTTGTACTTGCTGTTTTATTAAAGCTATAATTATCATCATCATCATCTCCTGGTGAATGATAACGAAATATTCGTCAAGGTTATGTTATTTTTAGAGTTGGGAATAAGCTGCAAGCTAAAGTAATGTTGAGTCATAACTTATTTGTTTGCTTGAAGCTAATTCACTCTCTGTAGATCACTGCATGCCAACTCTGTGATTGCTTCTGATAACTCCTGTTTAGTGAACAAATTGTAAAATTAGTAATGTGATGAATATTTTTCTTAAATTATCCTAAAAATGACCCCAAATGCAATGAAATCAATAATATGAATTCCTATTTATCACTTCCAAGTTTGTTAGCAATATCTAAATAATTTAATTCTGTCTTCTTTTTCGTTACAAAGTTTTATCCGAAATCGAGAAGCGCTGCAAAGAGGAATGTATCCATTTAAGGCAATGCAATTTTTTATGCTAGACTCTTCATTTTTTTGCCAATTTGATTTCTATTTTAAACACAAGACCCGTATGTCTTTAGAACGAGTGTTCCATATTTCATATAATCTTATCCCTTGCTAGTTAACAGCAGAATTCTCTTTATCAATGAGAAATAATCAATTTCATCAAAATCTACAGAGTCTATTTCAGTTCCTTCATCTCCATCGTCACCGTAATACAAGTTCATATCAGATTCTAAAAAAAGAAAAGCAGTTAGACATAGCATCAAAAAGGACCC
>Ga0302271_10001807_pt1 | contig 20078 bp, 13 predicted proteins | sample III_Bog_N1_1_FD_198767 | JGI IMG/M metagenome (GOLD analysis project Ga0302271, IMG submission 198767) | Peat permafrost microbial communities from Stordalen Mire near Abisko, Sweden - III_Bog_N1_1 | ecosystem: Environmental > Terrestrial > Soil > Wetlands > Peat | place: Sweden: Abisko... | reverse complement strand
TACTAAAAGAACGAATCGAAGGAAACAAAAAGCCTGTGTTTGTGTTCAAGAAGAACATGAGATAGAAAGAAAAGGAAGAACAAGAGAGAATCCTCAAAGAATGGGAATCCAAGATGCTATCTGATGATGAAGAAAAAGAACTCAAAGAACAGTTAGAAGATATGATAGGACTGATTGAAGAAATCGAATTCAAATTACAAAAACCAGGTAAGAAAGTTTACTTCGAAAACAAGGATAAATATGTTTTGTTATTGTTTACTTTGGCAGCTGTATGTGATTGGGGATTGGAGAGAGTTGAAAAGCTAATAGATTAGGAAAGTAAGAAGAATGAGCCTAAGGAGATGGAAAACGAAATCTAAACAGGTGAAGATGATCTAAAATTAGTTCCAAAAGAATTATTAGACAAGCTGAATGATGGAACTATCACAGAAGAGGAAGAAGAAGAAATAAAAAGACTCGTAATGATGGCTAGATTAAGAAAGAATAAGGATAATGATGATAGTGACAGTGACGAGGAATTCAATAATCGGCCAAGAATTTAATTTGATTCAGATGAGGAAGATGAAGAGGAAGAAATTTAAGATAAAACCGTTATTGAGGAGGATAAGTAGAAGAAGAATTAATATGAGAATCCACTGGCTGATGGCAGAGTGCCATTAATAGCATAAAAAGAGTAAAAAACTCAAGAAGGAACGCTCTAAGAACAAAAGGTTGAGAATTAATCAGTATTTAAGGCACCAGCTCCTGTAAAAAGAGCATCTTAATAAGGATCTGCTAACAAAGAATCAACAGAAGATGAATTGGATATGTTTGGCTGATATCGAATAAATAAACATTGAATTTTGTATTCTATGAAACAACAAAAATGTTGCATTTTTTTAAAATTAATGCGAAATTATTATTATCGTGAAAAATATTGAAAATTAGAATAATACTAATAAGTTATTTCAAACTACAAACATGATTATTACAACTACCAACAGCCTTTTGTGAGGTTGCTGAATGACTCAAAGAATAATAGGAGATATGCTTATTTTAATTGATTTGAGTTATTATACGATTTCAGTGATTTTGTAGATAATTCTGATTATGTAAGATATCTTGTTGGATTTGAATTATGTTATTGATTTATGTTTATTGCAGAGATGTATCTGTATCGATGTACAGCCTTAGTATGGATCCGCAGGAAATAGGCGTAGGAAGAAACAGAAGTGGCATATGAACACTGCTTAAATCGTCACTCATAAGTGTTGCCATTCCATCGACGATACTCATAACTCGGAGAACTAACTCCTTTTCGTGGATTGGAGCAGCATATGTTGGAGTTACGTGACTACAGTTATTGATAATGTTGTTGTTGTTATTGTTGGTGCTAACGTCGATTTATTATTATGAAGAATCGCTGTCTTGACTCTTTGTGTCGATTTATCGTTCGCTGCTGTTAATAACTTAATCACAAATTTGTTCCTTTTCAGTGTAGGATATTAAATGCTGCGAAGGAGATAGAGTTTCAAGGTTTTTGGATGTTTCGCTGTTGCTTGAAGGTAAATCGTGTTGTTGAGCTAGATCTTGATTGGTAGATGTAGATTCTCCTTTGTTTTGAACTCCTGAAATTATATTTGATTCTTCTTGAATTTTACGTTCTTAGCTTATTTTTACCTTTGATTTCTCTCCTTCATCTTCTTAAGAATGCTTACTCTCTTCAATTTCCTTCTTTCTTTCAACTTCTCTATCTCTTTAGTTATTTTGTTTCTCTTATTATTCATTCAAATCTTCATTATTATTTTTCAATGTTTCTATCTATCCTTCAATCCCTTTATCTTGTTCACTTTTTACTTATTTGAAATCTTTTTCAGAATGACTAATCTCTTGAGGAGATGATTTCTACTCTAAAACTTTAACAGCTGCTACTGTTGCTGTAGCTTCAACTGGCTATCTTATTTCTGCATTTACTACTCCTACTTCAAAATGTGACAAATCTAATTCTCGATTGATGCTAAATTTACTGTTCTTCATGCTCAAACCGATCACAGGAGGGACTATTGTTCCCTTAGGATTCGAGGATAGTTATCTTAAAGGAGACAAAATTAAACTATTTATCTCATCTAAAGCTGCTGCTGTTGCAATATTAGATTATTCAAGAGATGCTGTTATATTTGTACTATTCACTGCTTTATCATTAGTTTCTATTGTTGTTTCCTTATCCACATTTGAAATAGCAGTTGCATTAGATTCATAATTATCTTCCTTCATTTATTGCTCTGGTATCTTCTCATCTGTTTTTGAGTTATTAATATCTTTATCTTCATTTTGAGCATCCTATGAGCTTAATGGCAATACAGCATCAACTTCTCTTTTCTCTCCAAATCTTTCTTGTTTATCTTAGTCACTCATTCTCTACTATTTTTGATAATTCGATACAATTCAAACTTTTCAATTCACACTAATGCCAGCAATCCTTTTTCAATTATTTACATTAAAAACAATTCACAAGCTCCACAAATATTATTCAAAATGATTGATTCAATACAAATATCAGAGAAATTTCGAGTAAGAATTAACAACAAAAAAAACGACAAATGAGCAAAAAAAAATATGTAAATATTCATTATTTTTATGTATTGATGAGTGCCAAGTAATCAAATATTAATCATTTCTCTGCTACACTTGCATCACCTTCTTAGGCAGTCCCTGCAGGCTACTCATTTGAGGTCCCCCGATCATCTTGCAAGCCTTCTTCCTCTATTGCAGTTTTTTGAACATTCTCAGTTTCTGTTGGCTGCTGCTCCTTAGAGGTATCATCTCCATTTACTTCTCCTTCATGTTACTTTTCTTAACTTATGCTTTTTGATTTGCTTGTTTGTCTTCTAGGTGAATCTCTACTTATGCTAGAACTATTACTGCTTGAGCGTCCTTTTCTATTGTGTCTTCGTCTTTTCTATTGATGCTCAGATAATGAAGAGTTATTACTCCTACTCCTACTACGGCTGTTTTCTTGATTGTTATTGCTATCTACTGGTTTATCACTATTTTCTTAGGTATTATTTTCATGCTTATGCTCTTATTTTGTCTACTATTGAGCTTACTTAGCACTTTGTATCTAAGCATCTAGCTCTTCGAGTTACTTTCTCAATATCTCTCTCTCTTCTAGCTCTTTCTTCTTCTTATTCTATCAAAAGTTATTATTAGTTTGGCGTCTATCAAGTTATGTTTTTTTTTTCATAAAATATATTTATGTTTCTAATTCTTATTGTTACTTCAATTTCAGGTGCTTTCTCATGTCTAAGCTGCTCTAATTCTGTGATGTCTTATCCCTCCGCTTTGACTTACAGTTCATTCATGTTATCGATCTAGAAAGAACCAACATTCATTTTAGTTTTTTTTCTTTTCTTCAAAAATCAATTCGTTTTTGAGTTGATTATTTCTAACCTTAGTTTTATCTGTGATAATGATCTTGCCAGCCAATTAAACATGCTTATTCATAACTGCGAACAATGGATTCCTCTTATCGATTGCAAACTTAGTTGCACTACCAAACAATACATCAACAATATTTCAAAACGCATTTTTAAAGTAATAAATCGATTTTTATTTTTTGGTTTACTGATGACTATTATCGACTTTTTGTTCATCATGACGCTATTTCGGCGATATCTTTCTTTCCTAAGAGCCATTCTTCTTCTCATGTCTACGATCCCTTGAGTGACTTCTTCTCTCTTGCCTTCTATCTCTTGAATTACTGTTTCTTCTAAATTATCGTCTCTCCCTAGAACTACTTCTTCTTTCTTATTATCTATGGTCTTTAGAATTACTTCGCCTATTGTGTCTTCGATCACTTTAGTATTCTTGCCTTCTATCTTTTGAGTGACTTCGTATTTCTTATCTTCCTTATAACTCTCTTCGAGAATATTCTCTTCTGTCTCGTGAATCAGTGACCCTTCTATCTGGATTGCTACCTCTTCTGAATCTAGTATCTAAATTGTCGCTGCGCTGTTCTTCGTTTCGCCATTTATCGTTGTCTCTTTTTCTAAAATCATCTCGTCTAGCTGGTTGAGGTTTTTCAACTGGCATAAAGTTTTTTTTAGGTGCAGGCTTCTCAATTTCTTTTCTTTGCTGAGGGTGCTCAAAGGATGCAGGCTTAATTTGACTCTTCTCAACATTACTCATGTTAAATACCTTCCCTGTTTATCTTCAAGGACAATTAGTTTTTAAGTACAACATTCTCTGACCATAATAATATGAAAATTATTTCTAAATTTGTTACTTCAACTATTGCTCTTTTTTCTCAAGTTCTCTGATGAATCGTTCTTTCTCTCGCAGTTTTTGCTGCAGATCTCTTCGCTGCTAGTACACATTAGGTGCTTTTTCTTAAGGTGCAGTAGTATTCGAACTTTCTACTTGTTCAGCAACAATTTCACTCATTTTTTTAAGAAATTATATGTGTGTAATTAAAATATATTAAAAAAGCTTTGCTTTTATCTTTTGTTAGCTAATTTATTTTTCTTCTTTTAGAAGCCTTCTCCACAGCAAGTATTTCCCAAGATTTTTAGATACAACTCCACCTCCCTCATCGATGCTTCTTTTTGAGAAGATAACCTTTTAAACAATTAATCAAATTCAACCAAGCTGCACATGTATTTAATTCCAACTAAAATAACAACATTTTATCGATTTGTTGCCATTATTTGTCATAATATTCAAGAACCTTGCATTTGGTGTTTCCTCAAGAAGGACAAGAGAAATAAATGAATCCATATGAGAGAGTGAGAATTGACATGAAAAAGCAAATAAACCAAATAAATATTAATCCAAAAGAACAATAAAGAGATATTTTGCTTGGACAGGAAAAAGAATAACATTACAAACAAGAAATAAAGAAAAATAATAAGATAACCACTATGGGTATGTTCAATTCTAGATAAAAATTCTGGGCGATTCTTGTAGTCGCAATATGGGTTCTCTTTGCTAATACTTAAGATCAAGCTATTGCAAATGGATGGATCACGGGAGCTATCATCTTTTCAACAGTTCTCATCGTTGGTAACATAGAACAAATATGCATCATTGAAAATAAATATTGATGCAATATTATGAATGAATGTTACTTTCAGATAAATCAAGTCTATCTTACAATGAATCTTATTTTTTATTGTTCTCTTTTGTGCTTCTTGCTTACAAATAGATTTGCTGTTCACTGGCTCAAACTAATTTCTTTATGAACCTGATTATTCCAACTGGAAAGAGAAGATTGAGAAAGGACAAGGATACTGATTCAATAAGATACGATGGAGATGATAACATAAGGATGGTTTTCTCATTTGGATAGCAACTTTATTGAAGAGTTTTTATGTCACTTTTTATGTTTGATTTGTTTGTTTGCTGTTAGAAACAGTCATTTCTAATGTGTCATTCAAGGAGTTCAACTTTTTTAGGGAAGGAGTAGAGAGAAAAATGAAAGATGAAAGATGAAACAAGTCAATGAGTTTCTAATCCAAAGAGAGCAAGTTAATTAATACAGGATAGGCTTAGGAAATTAATAGTTTATAAGATTCAAGGGGGGAAAATGGAAGAATCGAATATTCCGTGAAATGATAAACATTTTAAAGTAATCATTAAGCTATTCTTGTCTGTTACGATTGGGTTTGAAGTAAAAAGGAAAAATTTATTTGAAAGAAATATGAAGTAAGAAAATTAAAAATAAGTTCTTCAAAGAAACAAGCTGATTGCTATTGTCTTATTTCTTCCATTTTCGTGTGGCTCTCCATATTGTTATCAACTGATATGCCAAGGAGTAATAGCATCTTCTTTCAAGAGATTTAACACTCTAAAAAATTCCAAATAGAATTAGATTTGTGAACTCAGAAAAATTGCCTTTAGTTGATTCTGTCTTTATTGAATTATTAAAAGTTTAGGCCCTTCATTGTCTTATCTTGGAAGCATACAAACAACTGATTGTTCAAAGGGCGGATATTAACAAAAAATGGAGAGTTAATTAGCATCTAGAAGATGCTTGAGAAGCAAATATAATTCTCTTACTCGGGATATTTTAAATGCAATCTCCATCAAGTGTTTCTCTCAAATCAAGCAATAGCTAGTATCTCTAGAATTGATATGTTTTAAGAGATTGTTTGTTGACTTTAATGAATATCTGATCTCTGAGATGCTTTAAAAAGAACTTCCCAATATTATAGAATTTCTTTTCTAAAATTCTTCAGGCTCATTTAAATATGAACTTTGAAAGTTATTTTATTATTGTTTTGATGCCATTCATTTTACTAAAATAGTTCTGGTTGAAAGTTGATTATTGATTAACACTTAAGGATACTTGAATTTCTTTATTTAATTTGATTTCAAGATCAGTGGAGAATCAAACAAAAAAAATAATTAAAAATAGACTTCTTAACAGATTGTAAGAGGAGATATTTATTTATTGATTTTTCTAAATTTTATTATTGACTTGTGTCTATGAGAATATATAAGTTTGTTCATTTAATTTTGCTTTGAGAAATTGATTTGTGTCTACTAGAATAAATGAGTTTTTAACTTTCTTTATATGAAAATTCTAATTGTTTTTTATTTTTTAAAGTTATCACGCATTGGAATTATTTAACCATACATGCACGACACTCTAATGTTTAGGTTGTTATTCTTGATTTTCCAATCAAAATGAATTTCGCGGGGATAATGCTTTTAAATGAAATGTCAGTTATTGTCAAAATCAGTTTAAATTTTTTGATGTAGAGGCAAAAACCATAAAAAGAAGGGAGAAAATGAGTCTAGTTAAAAAGGGAGGGTATTCCATTCAAAAGTGAAGAATAGATAATTACAATGAATCACATGAAGAGCAAATTATACTTTTAAAGAGGGTAAAATATGAATAAGAGAGAGCAAAGACGGGGGAACAAAAATAGAGTCCATGAGAAAGGAAAATGAAGCAGAAAAATAGAGGGATAAATTGGAAAAATATTGTACTGCGGGAAAATAAAAAAAGCGAGCCGACCTTAAAAGAAAAAGGCAAAAAAGGAGTCTGGCATCGAAAGTCATAAATTAAAGTGTAAATTTCTTTTAAGAAAAACCCACAAGAAAGAAATTAAGCGATACAATACAAACGGACATACAAATTATCAAGGAAGAACGAATAGACGCAGAATATAACTCAACAAGAATTCAAAATGTCAGCAATGCTCAAAAGACCTATGAAGATTGATCGAAGAGGATGCTTCACTAGAGACTTCGCTGGTGAGAGAGCACTATAAAATAAACTTCGCTAGAGTGGAGTGGTCAACTTAGATCTTGATTAACTCATGGAAGATAGCGAGCAAGAAAGTTAGAATACAGCGTCGAGAGGATTAACAAAGAGATTTAGTGCGCTAGTTACAAGGACTACTCCTTTTTTGACAGATGCTCTCAAAGAAGCTTCCCGTTTTATAGCAGCTCGATCGGCATCTCTCTGGGATTTATTTAATTTCAGTGAGAATTAAAATCCTAGTTAATAATCGAATCAAAGTTAGGAGTCTAAAATTTAAAAATGTCTTAGTCATTCAAATACCGAAATGAATGATTAAGCAAATGAGCACGGAAGTAACGATAATAAGGATAAGTCAGAGAAGATTTATGACTTAGGCGACAAATCCGACAAATAATCAGGTCAAATAGCATCGACTATCGGATCGGATTAAGCATCATACGGTGGATGCGGATCAAGTCAGAGTGATTCTTAGAGTATTTCGAATAGAGTACAGTAATTCATTGATGAGTAGAAATTCCTAATGAATGAGAAATCAATGAGAAAATCACAATCACTTAATCATAGTTTTAGATCGCTTCGAAGTAATTTCAATAATCGCACCTCAATATCGTATGCTTCCAGTAGCAATAACAATAACAATAATAATACGACTGCTGTCAAGAATCAGAATAATAACAGTAATAATAGCAATTAGATGTTAAATTCATAAGTCTTGGATTAAAATGAAGAAAGTCATCATCATCTTCATCACCATCATCATGCAGGTAAAGCATCCTCTGCTTAGAGTGATGTGCTGAATGATAGAAGGCAGAGAGCAATTGAAGCGAATAATCTAAAGAGACTCAAAACTTCAGCGGAGACATAAAAAGGAGTAGTTCTGTCCAAGAAGAATTCGATTAGATTTGTTGCATTCAATGAAGCTCTTAACAACAGTGATGAGGAAGTCACCAAGCTTGTGTTAGAATCACCTAAGAAGTAAGAATAGCAACTCAAACCTAAATAGCTAGTACTCGTGTCCGCGGAGGATAAAATGAAGATGCTGAAGTCAGCTTAGCACGCAATACTCGAAAAATCTTCTGAGAAAAAGCGTCTAAAAGTGCAACTCAAACGAGTCCTCGAGATGAAGGCTAATGCAAGGAAAGGTAAATTTCAAGAAGATCGAAGCAAGCATGGTGGTGCCATCAGCTCAAACACTGTCTCTAGGAAGACTTACTCAGCGAAAGTAACTTCCTTACAAAAACGAGAGATTCTTCAAAACAAAGGAGATATCCTGCAAGACGATGAAACAGAGCAATTGCTGTTGCTTTAAGATCCTAATGTGCTATTGTCTCGAGAGGGTTCGTTCTTAGCGTTTGGCGATCGCAGTTAGCAACTCAACAGCTAGATGTTCTAAGCTAACTCCGCGAGTGGGTAGAAACTTAACCGCTATGAAAGCATGGAAGAGAAAGACAGTGAATGGTCGATTTCATCTCCTTCGTCATCATCATCTTCATCGCAATGTGAAGAACGAGATGAGAGAGACATTGAGGAGTCTTCGTGTTAATAATCTGCGAGAGTCAAAGCTGCGTTCTAAGATGACAATGAATTCAGTGTGTCAAGCATCTAGTAGCAGCAACCTTTCGATGACAATGACTCCAATCTCAGTAGTGTGCAGATCTTCAATGCCCTACCGAATAATAGCAGTGCGTAGAACATCAACATAATGCTGAATAGTGCAAATAGCTTTAAAAAGCCATTTGAAAGAAAAGTGATTGAAAATATTCAAATAACGCCAAGTAGTGATGCTTCACAAAATCAAATAAATTAGAATTCTAGTAGCTCAGCTTAGCAGGGAGAACCTTCGATGATATCATTGCCAGTGCTGTAATAATAGCCTAAAGAGATCAAAGAAGTTCCTGTAAGTTAAATTGCTGCTAATCAAGGAACTCTTGATGATACTGTTAAGGTAATATTTGCAGACAAAGTTAACGCACAGCAAGAATAAGAAGATAGCAAGGTTTAGGAATCACCTTCAGGGGTTTAAAGCACTTCGATATTTACTCAAGCAGTACCCAAGCCTGAACTACCTCAAGGAACTTCTTCTGGAATTAAAGGAAGTCTTTTTGCAAATCTTTAAAAACCAGCTGAAATCACTCCAAAACCCGAAACAGCTTCTGCTTCAGTTTCTCTTCCTCTCGGTTTATTCAGCACCCAAGCTAAACAAGACCTTCCTGTCGAGCAACCTAAAACAGAAACTGACGCCATACCTGAGCTTTCGTTGTTCGGTGCGAAGCCATCAGAAAACAGCAAATTATTCCCTGCAGCTTAAACAACTAAGCCAGCAGAGAGTAGTGACATGCAAGAAGATAAAACATCTGGAATAGCAGAAGAAAAGCTTCTAGAAGTACCAGCTCAGTTATTATTCTCCAATCCCAGCAATACTAACAACAACAACAGCAATAGTAACTATTCACATTTAATATCAACTCCATAATCAAGCAGCAATGCATTTGGAAACGATAAAATCAATCCTTTCGGGTAGAGAAGCAGTCCATTTGGGAGTAATAATAACAATAACAGTATTAATAGCTAAGCTTCAGCGAGCAATCCGTTTTCAAACAGTGCGTAGCAGACTAAAGCACTGAGCCTTCAAGATTTGATATCCAAGCCATCTTAGAACTTTTAGTTTTAGCCAGTTGCAACATTAAATGATACTAAAACAAGCGATTTATTTTAATCCAATACAAACTCCCTTTTTGGACAATAATAAGATTCATCTTCTTAGTTATTCCAGCAGACTAACAATCAGCTATTTAACTAGGGAGTAGCATAATCCTAAAACAATAATGGTATCTTCCCTTCATAGTAGTAACCTGCGATGAATAACAATAACAATCTCTATTAATCTAGTTTCGCTTTAAACTTTTAGCCTCTTGGGAATTCATCTTAAATAACTCCAATCACACTCCAATAAAACCAACCAAATAGCAATGGAGGATTATTCAATTCGACTGTTTCCACTCAATATAACTCCAATATCAATGGATTTTAGTAAAACAGTTTCATCAACAATAACAACAACAGCAACAACAACAGCAATTAGCAATAGTTCTATTCTACCAATAACGCTAACAATAGCAACAACAACATTGGCATGAATAGTAACAATAATCTAGCTAACAGCGCATCGATTCTCTTTGGAAATAATAATAATAATAATAATAAAACTCCAGATGGTTCATTTACCCCTGGAGGTCCTATGAATTGTGGATTCTCAAACATTACCGGCTTCTAAAACAACAACAACAACAACAACAATAATACAATGCAGCTTAACACTGGAGGATTCGCTTAGCAAATGCAAATGCCAATTCCAAGCAGCAATCCCTTCCAAAACAGCAATCCCCTTATGTCAAATATTAGCAACAATGGAGCATCATAATAATCCTAATCATAAAGTTTATTTGGAGTTAGCTCTTCTTCTTCGTAATTATCCCAACAATCTAATCTCTTTGGAGGGTAATCTTCGTAGACTGGATTATTTAGTGGAGTTGGTCAAGGTGCTGGTTCATAATCTTCATCGAATAGTACCAATGCAAGAAAAAAAAATGGAAAAAACAGAATTGGATGATGATGATGTTTTTCTGACCACTGAATTTATCGAAAGTTCCTTTTTTGATGTATTATTGTGTCTGCTGGATTGTGCTATCAAAGAGGTTCTAGCTCTTTAGGATAGCGCTTATCTTATCTTACACAATATTTCAATATTTGTTTGTATCTTTTTGCTGTGTTTTAGTATTCTTATCAATGTATCGCTGCCCATCAAAAATTACAAAAAAATACAAATGTTCTTCCCCTCCCTTCCCCCTCCCCCAATTTGATTTTTCAAATAATTTCCTGCTTTATTTCTTATTTTTTTATTTTTTGGAAATGAATATCTTATCATGTGAAATTGTAGATGGAATCAGATTCCTTTCTTTTTTACCCTCCCAAGGTTGATTTAACTTTAGCTCTTCCTTTTTCTTAGGTTTAAATTATTTCCTTTTGAAAATACACGAGAAATAGCATTTATCTGAGTTATTGCTCATTTTTTCTTGAAAAATACCACTTTGGTTTAAAGAAAAAGACTGCTGTTATGTTCTTAGTCGATATTCAATCTATTTATTCCATGTTTTCCCTTATTTTTCCTGATATTTTTATTATCCAACATCTATTTGAGAAAATACGCAAAAATGATATTTATTGCCTGAGAAGCAATCATAAAACACATTAATGATGACCTTTTCAGCTTATTTCTTTCACTTTGTCCACCAGGAGATCAACAACTACAGTAACTTCGGATCTTAACAAAGAAATTTATTTTTGTAATAATTTATCCCTTTCCTTTCCACGTTGCAATAGCTGATAAATCACAAATAAATTAGAATCAGTGACCACCGTCCAATAAAAATTAAATTATCTTGGAAGTTGTGTGGCTTTTTGTCAGTGAAGTTACAAGAAGATTGAAATGTCATTAATTTTGGTGTTAGATCCAAAAAAGGATATCTATGTTGAAGGGTCATTTGAGCATCATGAGAGAGATGTAATAATGAAAAGTAACATTATTTTTTTAGAGTATCGTTAGAGATAATCTAACAGATTTTGGTTTTAATTCGATAATTGAAATCTTGTGAGAATACTAGGACATACAATGAGTAACAATTTAAAGTGGTTATCTTAATGGAAAAAAAAGGCAGTAATTATTATTCATAGAAGAAATGACAGAGATCACAGTATCCTGTAAACTTAATAGTCTTTGAAAGTTTAGAGATTTTATGTCTTTAAGATTTTTCAGGATAAAATTGAGTTTGTTAGCGAGAATTATCGAATTATTGAAAATCAAAAAAGGGGGGACCAAATGAAGTAACTGAAAAATCTGACCCCTAAAGATATGCACATGATACACTCTCTTAGGGATATTATTTTTATTAGATTAAGGGTTGAAATCAAAGATGTTTCTGTGCTTTTTTCTGTAGGCTGGGTCAAATTTCATCAATTCTAACAACTCTAATTTTATTAGGGAAAGTGAAAGAGATTCCCTTTAGATTTTGCAGATCAAAATTATTATCTTCAATCTGCAGAGCTCGCAGTGATTTAATATGGAACATTTTTTATATAAAAAAAGGGGTTAAAGTGATGATAGGATTAGAATACAATAATCACTGGGAGAAAATGAATTCGATACAAGATAATAATTTTAAACTCTAGGATTTACTTAGTTATGAATTGGAGATATTTTGAAAGGGAATTTCACAGTCAGCAGAACGTTTACTGTAAGAAAATTAATTGTCCTTTTGCAAAAGATACCCTTTTGTATTTTAAGGGAAGAAATGCAAGTGAAATTAAAGTAAAATGTGAATTAAGGCTGTCAATTTCATGCTGGAAATAGAGGGATAAGATGCAGAGGAAACCACAAAGCAAACGAACATTGATTGCGAGATTGAGGAGAGTGATAATTATGGCAACATTTTATTATATTAGAAGCAAATATTTTGATATTTTGCTTTAGATCAGCTGGAGAAATCTGCGATTAACGCGTATTTGTTTTATGTGGGGATCTTAAATTAAGATTAAGCCTAAAATAAAGAAAAATCCTGCTTTAATTCACAAAAATCCGCTAATTATCTTTTATATTTCCTAGTAATAAAACTGACTTTTTCATTGAAACAATTTTAAAAAAATGAAGAAATGGCAAAGAAGAACTAAATATTAGTTATGTTGGAGATAGGGAATGAAAGCAAAAAAGATAGTTTAAATAGGGGTAGGGAAGGGAATTGCTGAAAAAAATCGTTAAACAAGAGATTGTAATGTTTTTAAAGATTATTTATCTAATTTTCAAAAGAAAAATTGGAAGGGCAGGGCGATTTTTTTAATCGTGGCTATTTGAACGATTGTTTTCAAAAAGAATGGAAAAAATATAGCAAGAAAAAGTATTGAAAAATGAGGGAATATTTTTCGAGAAACAAAAGGAATGTTTACTCATTAAAAGGGTAATAATAGGTGGCAAGTGAAGAAAGAGACAGAAATAGTGTCTGTCTGATTTTAATGAGGGGAAGATCTTTGAGAGGGAAAAGAGGTCTCTTTAAAACGTCTTTTGATTTCACTGGGTGGGGAGAATAAATAAAATAAAAAAATAAAAGATACTCCCCAAACACCCAAAACAAAAGGAAAATAAAAAAAGCAGAAATGTCTTAGAACAACATCTATCAAACTCAGTACTAGTCAACTTCCACTCCTTAGAGAACCCTCATCGACTAGAGCACCCCTGACCACTAGATCACTCTCTCCAACTCCAACCAAGTTGTCAGCTAGATTATCACCAACACCAATAACTCTCCAAACAGACAATCGAAGACCTTCGTCTACAGAAGTGAGTCCCCCATCCGTAACTCCACCTATGGCAAGAACGTCGTCAATGTCTCCACCATCTAGAAAAGTTAGGCTCCCACTTACATCTCCAAGTCTTCCACCTAGAATCCCATCTACGTCGAGAAGATCGTCAAGGTCGAGAGTAGCAACACTCAAGAGCTCAACATCCTTAGATCTAGAATCCAAGTGTAAGATATTTATTTAGATATTTCTTGGAGTGGAGCAATATGCAAAGACTTTAAGATTTTTATAAAATTATTTTTGTTGCTTATTCTTACCATTGTTTTAATAAAATAGTCTCGAAACCTAGAACAAGGCTCTCTCAGAAGAATTGATCGAACTCAGAGGTTCTACCCCTCAATAGGTCGAACAAATCGTGTACATCGAAAACAACGACGAGATTGTCAGACTCCAATAGGAATTACAACAATTACAATACACCACCAGTGCAGAAATCGAATCCCTCAAGAGATCCAAGAAGGAACTTGAAGGCATCAACCAACAACTCCTCCAAGATCGTGATAGACTTAGCTAATAAGTCAATGAACTTTCCATTAGGGTTTCTCAACTCGAACTCGCTAACGGACAGAAGGATCTCTAGATCAAGAACCTCATTGCTTCCAATGAAGCTTATGCTCTCCGTGTTGTCCTCGTTACCGCTGAACTTGAGACCCTCCTCAGAGAAAGTGGCTCCATGATTCAGACTTGCCGTCAATATGAGTACAAGATTCAATAGTAGGAGCAAGAGATCAATGGTCTCAAGGCCCACATTGAAGAACTCATGAGAACCATCCAAAGTCTCCAATAGGCTCTCCAATAGAAAGACTAGGAAATCTCCAAGCTCAATTTACAGATCAGCCAGTTGACCATCAAGGTCCAACAAGGTGTCAACGTCCAAGCAGAGCTCGATGCCCTCAAGTAAGCCTACGCTCAAAGAATCCAAGAAATCGAAGAGCTCAAGAAGAGATGCCAAGAGTATGATATGCTCTTACTGAGATTCAAGCAACTCGAAGCTAAGCTCGCTGAGTCTGAGCGCAACAACGCTCTCCTCATCAAGAAGATCGAGGAACTCAACAACTTGATCAACGAAGAAGGTATCAAGAGATCCAAGCACCTCAACGATCTCGATGCCAGTGGCAGAGAAAGACAAGCCCTCGAGGAGAAGCTCGTCCACTTCACCCAGCAAATCGAGTTCATGAGCAGAAAGATTGCTGCTTATGAGCAAGAAATTGCTGCTCTCAAGCAAAAGGTCAGCGAACTTGAGGGTCAAGTCCGCACCATCCCTGGACTTGAAAGCAAGATCCAATTCCTTACTTCTCAAATCGAGAGATTCCAACAAATCATCCAAGAAAAGGATGCCACCATTCTTAAGCTCCAAACCGACCTCGCCAACGCTAACTAGATCGCAGCTTAGGTCCCACAATTGGAGAGCAAGATTCAATATCTCACTCAACAACTCGAGAGATACCAATAGATCCTCCAAGAGAAAGAGCAAATCATCGTTAAGCTCACCTCTGACTTGAACCAAGCTCAGGTCCTCGCTAACCAAGTCCCAGGACTTTAGGAGCAAATTAGAAGACTCACTGAAACCGTCAACGCCTAGAACCAAGAGATCGATGCCCTTCGTAGAAAGATCCAAGAATACGAAATGGCCATCATGGAATACAAGCGCATTGAGATTAAGCTCGGCGAATGCGAGAAGAACAACGCTCTTCTTAGACAACGTATCGCTGAACTCGAGGCCCTCCTCGGTGACGAATCTACCAAGAGATCTAAACACCAAAACGACCTCGAATCCACCCTCAGAGACAGACAAGCTCTCGAAGAGAAACTCGTTCACCTCACTCAACAGATCGAATTCCTCACTCGCAAGCTCCAGATCAGCGAACAAGAGAACCTCAACCTCAAGGCCGTCCTTCGCGATCTCAACGATGTTCTCGAAGAATGGGCTCTGATCACTCAAATGCACAATAACTTCACACTTATGCTCGAAGGTCTCCAGAAGAAACTCGCCAGCACCACCACTGTCGTCACCTCCACTTCATCTCAGATCACTCAATCTGTGTCTTACAAAAGCATGAAGAGCTCTGGCTACCTCGCTAAATAATAGTGAACTTTGAACTTTTGATAAAGTTCAGATGAACTGTTGTTTTAGAAAGGATTTCATCTGTTTTAAGAATAAAACAAACCTATTGATTGCTTTGTATTTGTTCCATCATTATTTTTTTAAAATTCAACACACACTCACACACCCACATATCATTCATTATCACATTTAATTCTGCCAATTATTTAATTAATTTCTTTCATCATTTTTATTAATAATCTTGAATTAATTTTGAGCAATTAAGAAATCTTAAACACAAACCTCCCCAAAAAGACACATAAATCCTCAATCTATTAAGATATCATCAATCTTCCTTTCCTTTTCGTAATTGACACATCTTTAATACAAAATAACATATTCTTACAATAGACCACACACGCAACATACAATTACCCTATAATTTTCATTGATTTCAAGAAATAAATTGAGTATCTTAGATTCTGAAAAGCAGTTTATCATTGAATATTATAGGCTGCACGACGATCTCTACTTATGAGATTATGCTTGTAGAATCAATCAGCCTGTTGACTACTTTGTCAAATTGTTTTTGATATTTATGCAGCGTAGCGGAATTGATTTCTCTCAGATGAACACCGTCAAAGAAATTCTAAACAAACAAAAATAAAGGTACAAAATTTAAATTTTCTTGAGCTGCCAAAATCAAGTAGAACAGAAGGGAATTTAAAAAAAAAGTCTAATATTATTTACATGATGAGCTTAGCTTTCCTCTTGGATTAGAACGAGATTAGCTGTCTGCTATGATGCGTCAATAGACTCATCTTTTAAAACTATTTGGACTTCTAAAATAGTAGAAAGATCTGCTGCTTAGTCGAATATAATTCCCTCCGATAGGGGGATGCTGAGTTTTATAAACAAAAAACCAATTTTTTAATTTAAAAATACACATAACGTGCTCAATTATATTATTATCAATTAAAAATATTATTACCATTGACTTTGAGTTTGATAAGATATTTTCTTAACAGCTGTTGCGAGGTCTCTTGGGAAGACATCAACGACATAGCCAGATACTCTGAATTTACGAGAACGGAAATCAGCAAAGCAATTTGGATTCTGCTGTAGTTCTAGAAGAGTCTGTAAAGGTACAATTTCGTTCTGGAATAGGTGAATCTATTTGATTAGGGAGTCTAAAAAAGAGCAATTTAAGTGTGAAAAAGAGGACAAAAAGGATTAAAAAAAAGTAATCCATTTTTAATACATTAGCTAGCAGCTTCAGAAGGATCTGTAGAGATTTTAGAGAATTCATTAGTATTGAAAGTTTAATCATCGAATTGAGTTGGTTCTTCTGATAACTGGCTAAAATGCTTGGCATCCCAAGAACTTTGGGGGAGCTTGAGGATGTTTGAGTAATCAGATTTCTAAATTGTGCCGTCGTCTTCACTTGAAGAGAATGCATAACAAAAGAAAATCAAAATTTTAGTACAAATCCAGAGAAATTAAGAGAAAAAAGTTAAAAGATAGAGAATTATGTTAAAAGTACATGAATCGAACTGATCTTATCTTGAGTACTTCTCCAGCAGTAAAGAATCTGTTTTCAAATTGGATATGATATTAGTTCGAATTGGAATCCACCAGCCTTATTAGAACATCCCTGTCGTTATCAGCTATGTTCTCAACAGAGTTAACCTTCAAAAGCAAATCAAAATCCCTTCTTCCTTCTGCAGTAGTTTGATACTTATTCCATTTGAACCAGCTTGTCATTTTTGTTACTTTTTATCCCAAAAAAAAAGATTTACAAAAAATTCATTCAAGAAAAAAGCAGATAATAAATGCCATTATTCTTCAAAAAAACAGTTGTGTTTATGTAATCCCTTTTACAGCTTGCTGCAGCAAAGAATCTCACAGAGTATGCTCTTAACTATGCAATCCTCTCCTTTAGCGAAGGGGACATTACAATATCTCCATCATGATCAGAACTAACTGGTGTGAAGGAATTGGAATCAGCTTCAAAAATATTATAACTAGATTTTGCTTTATGATTGGTTTCGAATGAAAGTCTGTTTTCATCTTTGCCATTCACAGAATATCTCCGCAAGTAGATGATATCCCCTATTTTGAGAATCTTAGGCGATTTCTAAAGTGTAGATGAAAAATGGCAGATTTCAAAGAAATCCCTTTTCAGATTCGTAAGCTCAAGTGCGTTGTAGGTGTCATCGATGATTTTGATTCGTGTCAGGTAGTCGTTAGATGTTTTATAGCTGCATGAGCTGTCGATGATGATTCCAACGACATGGACACTTGATTTAGATTCTCCACATAATTCTGCAAGGTTGATAAGGTTCTTTCAAAGACCAAATATTTTAAAAATAAACTGTGAAACTCTTTGAAAGATAGGCCGAATTAAGATGATTACATCTTTGTTGTTATTGCTGATGCTCATTTTGGTTGTTGTTGTTGTTTTGGAACAATGTGCTTAGAAAATGCGTCAACAGAGATTTTGTTTTGTTTTTTAATAAAGATTTCGAAGTTAATTTATGAATCTTTAACAAAAGGCGCGGGATTTCGTATTTGATGAGAGCCTTTATTTTGTTATGGAAATTCAAAGAATCTACTTTGATTTCTCCAGATAAGGGAAAGAATTTTTTTAATTTTAGGAACAAGTAGTTAATGCAAATAGTTTAAATACCAGCCATAAGAGCAGTAGCTCTTTTTAAAACAATCTGCAACAATAAATGAAAATTCAATGCCAACAAATTAGCTTTTTATTTTTCCAAGAACTTTATTTAGAAACCTAAATTTCATTGGATTTCTGGTAGTAAATCACAGAGAATTTTTGAATGATCAATAAAAAAATATCTAAAATGAATTAGTTTATTTTTAAACATAAAGTCAATCATTCTGGCGATGGATATATTTGTTTCATCAAGAACATAAGAGAATTGTTATATTTTTTAATTTGCTGTGTTGTATGTTTGTTTGTTTTAACAATCCAATCAATACAACATGCAAATCAAACACACAATCTTGCAAGAGCAGAAATGAGGTAGTTACGATGTTTAATTCTCTCTGATCTATTTGATTGATTTACATGTCTCTATGAATAGAGAAGATCTACTGTATCTTCAAAATAAAAAACAAATCAAGACAAGGACAACAGAATTAATTGTTTTTTTAAATTAAAAGAGTTAGTTTTTCGAAGATACACGACAATAGCAAACACACAAATGAGCAGCAGCCTTGAATAATTGGAGTCACTAGCAGATTCACTGAAGAACTCTCCCGCTCCTCTCGTATATGAGAATGCACTGTTTTAGATTATCGAATAAGATGTCAGAGAAACAGATGACAACTTCAGAATCAAAGAGAAGGCCTTCACCAATCTTATTTAGCTTTATAAATCATAAAAGTATTCATTAATCATGATAACAACTCCCAATTATTTATAAATATGTCCTAGGATGGGTGTTGTGCTTTCTGATAGCAATAATGATTTGCTTATTGTGTTTTTATTGATTGCTTTTCTTGTACATAATTTCCAGCAACCCAAAGAAGATAGCTTCGTTGCTTTATGACCGCATCAAGGACATAAACTAATTCCCTAAAGCGAAAGCTGCAAAGGTGATCAGAAACTTAATCGAGACTGTTAGTACCATTCCTTCTACGGAGGAGCTTCAAATTGAACTTTGCAATTTTCTCGTGGAATGGTGCAATAAAGAGAATATCACTTATCTCAGACACAGAATCTAAGTTAAACTCGCTATTCTTTAGCACACGCAAGGGGAATTCGCTAAAGCTCTAGCTCTCATCGAAGGGATTCTTAAAGAAACTCGCAAGGCTGATGACAAACATCTTTTAGTTGAAGGCTAGCTCATTGAAGCTAAGATTCAGTTTTCACTTGAGAATTTCGCTAAGGCCAAGGTAGGATTTGATTGCTAGTATTGTTTATGAATTGTTAGGGCTGGGAAAAGAGAAGAATCAATGGGGGGAATTGATTTGCTAATAATGTCTTTGTGGTTTCTATTCGTAGGCATCTTTGACAGCTTCAAGAGCATGCTCAAATTCAATATACTGCCCACCTGCACTCCAAGCTGACATCGACCTAATGACTGGCATTCTCTAAGCAGAAGACAAGGACTATAAGACAGCGTAAATGAATTTTAAGATGATTCACAATATTATTTTGTATTTTTGTTTCCTTCTTTTAAGAAATCACGTTATCATTTTTATTTTACAATTTCCCCTAGGTATTCTTATTTCTACGAATCCTTCGAAGCACTAAACTCTCTAGAAGACACCTCCAAAGCACTGAAAGCATTGAAATACATGCTCCTATGCAAGATCATGACTAGCAACTACGATGACATTGCTTAATTG
>Ga0302271_10001806_pt1 | contig 20085 bp, 8 predicted proteins | sample III_Bog_N1_1_FD_198767 | JGI IMG/M metagenome (GOLD analysis project Ga0302271, IMG submission 198767) | Peat permafrost microbial communities from Stordalen Mire near Abisko, Sweden - III_Bog_N1_1 | ecosystem: Environmental > Terrestrial > Soil > Wetlands > Peat | place: Sweden: Abisko... | reverse complement strand
TTTATTCACAGAGAATCCTTATTTATCCCACGCAAAAAAGAAAATCTTAAACTATTTCAAAAAAGAAATATCCCATTTTTTGTTTGGAACTGTCAACTAAAAGAGAATTCTCGAGAACATGCTCAAGAAAAAAACCCTCCCTTAGAATCTGTATTCTTCTGGGCTTTAAAAAGGATTCGCGAGTGTTTTATTTAGTTTGGGGGAAAATTACGTTTGAGTTGTGAATATAAAAATCTGCTTTTTCTAGTATTTTGAATCTTTTACCAATAACGTTCATGATACGTCCGAGAGTACCAGGTCCGACTGGAACGGAGATAGGACTTCCGGTGTCAATAACACCCTATCCTCTGACGAGACCTTCAGTACTGTCCATGGCAATAGTTCTGACTCTGGAGTCTCCCAAGTGCTGAGCAACCTCAAGAACGAGTCTGTGAGGAGTGCCTTAGATTTCAAGTGCGTTCAGAATTTGAGGGAGTTCACCTTCGAATTGAACATCGACGACGGCACCGATAACCTATGATACGGATCCGCTGACCTTGCCTGCTGGCTTAGCGGCAGTGGTATTTGCAGCTGGAGCATCCTTCTTGGTGCTGAAAGCTGCTAATAAGATAACACCAAAAAAGTTAGTTAGCTCCTCACAACAATGTTGTTTTTAAATAGCATAACCATGCACATGCACACATAAACACAAAGTTGTTTGCATAATATTGCAATTCTATTAATAGTTTTATGCAAGTACCTCTGACGAGTCCCCTCTGGAGTACTTTAGAGAACATTTCTACTATCTTCAAAGAAATCCTTATTTTTTATTTATTTATTCTGAATTTTATTCTTTATTTCCACTTTCCCCTTTTGATCTGCCCTCCCCCCCTCTTACTTTTATTTATTACTTTATTTCCCTATTCCCCTTAATCTCTCTCTCTCCCCATATCTTCTCTAAATTTACTTCCTAACCTCCCCCATTTGTTTTATCTGTCTTGTCAATATATTGCTTTCTTCTTCTTTTTAATTTTGTAATTCTTAAGTAAAAAGTTAAATAGATCCTTCTCTCTTTTTTTGAATTTTTGTTTTCTCCCTTAGGTATTTAATAATATCTTACATTTGATAAAACTTATTATTCCTTTTAATTAAGTTATTCTTCTTCTTCAAAATCACAAGAAAGATCACTCACTCAAAGGGATCATTACGCATCTAATCATAAAATACTTTTACACAACAAATGATATTTATTTTGAATATTTTAACCGAATAAAATGTATCTATTATTTCTCTTGATTATTTAAGCAACCATTTTAATCTAATATTTAGCAATCCAAATGTCTGATGAAGTGCTTGTTACATTAAAACATAGACAACACTGATTAATCAAAGTATGTTTTTAATTTTCTTAAACCATTTCAACAAGAAAACAAATGCTCAATATCATTTTATTCTTCAAGACTCCTTTAAATGCAATAAATTTCAATCCCTACTAACTAACTATCAAATATCAAATTTTCGATCTCTAAATACAAAATTGTTTGCATACCCTTTAGGAAATATTCCCAATTGGATTAGGATTCTAATTAATCAAATTATTTTTGTAGTTTTTAAGAGGAAGGATTGAGTCTAACTCAACCAGCAATTGTTAAACTGAGATTCTCTTTATATGTTGATTCTATTTTGTAAAAATAATCAAACAAAAAAACTAATATCTTTTAATTCAGTGGCTGATAAAGACACAGGGAGAGTGTGAGATTACTCGAGTTGAAATAACCAAAAATATCTTAACTAAATAATGGATTCAACAACCAATAACTCTGGAGGTCAACTACAACAAAAGCAACCTCTCTCAAAATCCAATCCTCCTTTAGAATTTCCTAACTCCAAAGAATTCCGTCTTGACAATCCTCGATACCCTTACAACAATCAGGGTATCTCCCAATAGGACACCATTAAACCCAACGAAATCTTACATTTCCTGGATATGTTTCAATTCATTTCTTCCACTAGAAAGCAAGTACCCAAAGCAGACTATGATTCTGTAAATAACTTAATGACTGCCTATAAGCGCAGGCAGTGTGATGTATTCAACGATGTTCATTGTGCCTGTATCGTTCTTCTCATTTTATAATCGTTTTATCGAATCCAAAGTAGAAAAAGTAGGAACATTCATACTTTCAATATCTTCCACAACAATCCTAACAGTCTCAAATATCGTCTTCTTCTAATAAGTCTTCAACAATCGAAAAATATCTTAAATGTAGGCAATTTGTGAGAAATACAAACCACTCATAAGACAACAAAATAACATTGATTTTGTGAATTTCATTAAACGAATTGGATTCTGCCATTCTCTTCTTCTAAATGATTTTATTGCAGACCGAGCGTACAGCATTGCAATGGATTAGTATTAACTTAATAAAATGTCTAGTAGACCATAATAAAGCAAGTTTTATGAAGAAATGAGAGCTCTCAAGTTAGAAATAGATCCAATATTGAAATAGAAAACACTTGAAGGAATGAACGATTTAGAGAAAACAAAAGATGAAAATTACCTGAAAATAGAAAAGAAATAGAGTTAATATTAAGAATAGCTGGAAGAGATAAAATAATGAAATAAATGGATGGGTGATGAATTGTCTTTTGTTCTTCAATGGAAAACTTGCAAGGAGTTAGCTTGGAAATGTAAATTATTGACTAATACTAAGAGAAAATATGTTTTTCTTTTTAATTATCTCCCACAAAGCCAAGATTCTCCTCAAAACAGGGAATTAAGTTTCAAAAAAAAGTAAATGAAACATTACATGGGAGAAAAACTAAAATAATGGGAGAGATACCAACATTATCAGCAACAATAGCAACATTTCATACATAGATACAAATATGTTGATATTACATAATTATCAATAGCATCATTGCCTTTTTTAATTTGATCTGTTGTTTGTTTTTGTGTACATCTTTTGAACTTCTTTTGAAAGCTCATTTTCTCCTTTCAAAAGCTAGAAATAAATATATTCACAAGACTCTTCACTTTGCTTCAGTTGCAGTAGCATCAGCTGTAGTGAAAGCTGTTTGTTCTTAGCCTGTGAGCTAGTTGAAGATTGGGAGTGAAATCGAATTGTATGTCTTAAGGTTGATTTGTCTGACTCTGTTGTGTTTGATTTTCTGCTTCAAAAGATGAGGAACAGTGTTGTACACACCATGAATAACATTCTTCACAATATCTTTGACATTCATATTTGTTCTAGCTATCTTCACAGTGCTGTTGAAAGTTATTTTATGTTAATAAAAAGTCAATGAATAAATATTTCTTACTAAACGGGTCCGTTGCCCATGGAGAAATAAGTATAATTTGCTAGATCGTTCAGATAAGCTTAGTAATCTTCTCCGAACTACTCTTTCAAGTCAGCAGGTACTTCAGAGCAGTTAATTGGGAAGGGAATTCTGTTATGAAATCAAAAATCACATTACTTCAAATTCTAGAAACCAAGCGTAAATTGAACGCACTTCCTAAATGGTTAGGCATGTAAATAAATACAAAAATAATTACTTTTTGCGCTCGTAGAATATCTTTCCGGTGGGTTTTCTGATGAGATCGTAAATTGTATAGTCCACGAAGAACTAATCGTAGGAGTAGAATAGCCTTTGCTTATCTTTGTAAGTGGGGAATTTCTTTTCGATCTTGGAATATCCGATGACTCTAGCGATCTAAGGAATGTCAAGATCCTTGACCTTATCCTTGTATTCACGTTAAGGATCCTTGGCGAAGACGCAGAACTTGCTGTTTTGCTCAGATCCATAAATCGGTGTAGGCAAGGAACTAACAAAAGCGAATGATTAGAAATATTTTGAGAATTCTTGAGGACTTTTTCTGAAATAATATTCAATAATTGTGTATTTTTGTTGAATATTTTTGATTTTTTACATTTAAAGTGGTCTGATGGAATACTACTCAGGCACCATAGATAGGATAATCTCTAGATATATGAAATCTTCATTATCATCGAGGAGATCATTTGGTTTTTTCGCTCCCGCATGAAAATTAACAAGACTTTTAGCAGCTTTCTTGATGAGCTCCTTGTCGAGTTTAAGTTTTTAAATTGTTCTTTTACGAAGCTAATTATAAGCGTGATTTTCAGCGTTCATAAATGCAGCATAGTCATCTACTTTAGGCTTGATAGCAGCTAGTTTCTTCGCTTTAACTTCAGCAGCCTTAACAGGATCAACCTTTCTGATGGCTTTAGATTTCACTGCTAATGCTTCTTATTTGGTCATGTGTCTTTTCCTTTTTTCAGAGCGCTCTTTAGCTTATCCCAGCTTGACTTTCATGTCCCTTATCTTCTTGCCCTTAAGCTCAGCTTTCTTTTCAACTACTTGAACATCTTTAACATGCTTCTAAGCAAGTCTCTCCCCAAATTGCTTCTGATTCGCCATATGTGAATATGATTATGAAGAATAATGTTAATTTATGTTGCTATGATGATCCTTGATAATACAAATACTAATAATAAAGTTCTTAAAGAGACTTCTCTCTGGAGGGGAATTACTTCTAGTCGACTTTAGTACAATACCAGTTAACTTTTCCCCCAACTAATTATACTCTCCATGGGTTTTAATTTTGATCTTCCTTCAAATTCCTTATTAATCACAAATAGCCAAAAGCTTTCCCTCCCCAGATAACCAAACCTCCACTAGAAAGCAAACCTCTACCATTTAAAGCATTATTTAATTTAAAAAAGTAATTATTTTTGTATAATAATATAATAATATGAAGATATTTCGGTTTGGGAGTAAAAATGTTTAGAAGTAACAAAAGCAAGAATAACAATAATAAAAACATACAACAAGAACATAAGATTGAAATAGGCATTCAGATGTTATCTTTGAGTTTATTCCTCAGCTCTGAGAGATCTAGAGTTTCAAGAATATAATAAGTTGAAAATTATTGGAAAAGAAACCCAAAATTGTTGGGAGAATGAATATTAATTCAATTATTTTATGTGTTTACCTTTGGTCTTAATGGTGGTTTCTTCTTTACGTTCTTCTTCTTCAGGCTGATCTGGATGCATTGGGAAGTCCTTCATATTATTCAGTAGGGCTCGTTTAAGATTGCTTTTTGCTAGATCTGGTGATTTCTATCCTATCAATGCACCTCCAAAAGATGATGTTTTCGCTCTAATATCTGGGGATCCAAATTGAGAAGTCGTTGATTCTTTTTTGGATTTTTCTAAGCATGAGAAGCTGTCATTGTTTGTAGGAGAATCACTTGGGCTATTGTCACCTCTATCAGCCAATCCTCTGCCGTACATAATTGGAGTACCAGCCATTTTGAAAGCCAAACAAGAATCTTAGTTCAAGGGTCCGTTTTTGACTTATTAGGAATGCCGAGCTTAGGGGGAATTCATAGGGGAATTGATGCCGTTCATAGGAGAATTGTTGCCTGAATGACTCTATGGGCTATTCTAGTATGAAGAACTCCTAGAATTTAGAAGGAAAAAAGAAAATATGTTAAAAAAGTGGGAATTCTAATTTTTAAGGAAGAAAAAACGAGAAACAAATCCTATTCAGATAATTTCTATGTTTTTTTGAGTATTTATTAATGAATTAATAAAATTCAAACCTTGAACTGAAGGAATCTTCTCTGATTTCATCGCGAGTGCTGTCGCTAAGTGGAATCGATTGTATGACGATCTTCACCTGATTTGATTCGAAATATGGATGTTTTAATGCATCTATTGCTGAAATCCTCTAATGAGGGTCCTTTTCAAGCATTTTCTTCAAGAGATCGTATGCTGTGAAAAAAAGACAAAACATAGGATTATTAATTTTGAAGGTAAAAAATCATCAAAAACCACTCTCCTAGAAATCTCTCTCTCTTACTCTACAAAGGTAACTTCAAATATTCTACAGCATCAAACTTAATCTAGCATGCTCTATTCTAGCTCAAAATATCATTGTATGTCTTTCCATCGAATGGAGATTTCCCAATGAGCCTTCAAGATATTTTAAAATAATAAACATTAATATTCCTTGTCACTGGGCTCACATAAAATAAACCCCCTTTTTTTCTTAATTTCTTACAGAATATGGAACATTAACCCTAAGGAGAAGATATCACAAATTGGGTCATAAGTTGTGTTTAGATTCTTAATGTTGACAACTTCAGGTGCTACAAACCCTGGTGTACCACATCTAACGAAGAGATATTCTGGGATATCACATCTAGTTGCTAATCCGAGATCAGCTATGACAATGTTCTTAGCTGCATTATCCGAGAAAAGAACATTCTCAGGTTTGAGATCTCTGTGCATGATTCTTCTAGAATGCATGTGAGCAATACCTTCTAGAAGTCCCTTGATGATATTCTTGCACTCCTCACTGGAGTATCTGTGCTTTGATTTCATTTTATCGTAGAGCTAACCACCTTCAAGAAGATCTAAGATGAAATACAAGGAGTTTTCAGTCTCAAAAACTTCATGAAGTTTCATGATATTTGGATGATCCAATGCTCGCATTAAGTCTACCTCGTTTAAAAGGGCTTCCTATTGAAACACAGAAACAATAAACAATGAAAGAATAAATAAACTAATTCGATAAAAAATGATAAAATCAATGTAATATTTTGATCAGTTACCTTTCCTTTCTCTTAGGAATACGCAGCTTCCTTAGAGAATGCTTTGACGGCAAACATCTTCTCATCTTCCAATCTCTCTGCCAGATAAACCTATTCAAAGAAATTTCAATAAATTAAATCAACAAAAAACCTAAAGTAAACTCAGCGAATTAATTAATAAAAAGAAAAATAAGTAAAAAACATTTATTTACTGAAGCAAAATTGCCTTTGCCTATTTTCTTATGCGCTCTGAAGAGCTCATGGAATCCTCTTTAGTTCATGATCTTTCTCAGGGCATCACGCCACTTGAGAAGAATTTTTTCTTCAGTACTGAAAAGCTCACAAAAACTACCAACTTTATCGAATTTCAAGCCTTTAGGTTTTCCGAGCTTGACTATGTCTTCTTTTTTTTCTGATGGCTTGTCCGCTGGCTTGTCTCTGAGGAACTCGAAGCACATCTCGAAAGTAATATCCGTCACACCTTTTGGTTGTGAATGATCCTTGTCCTAGTTTATGATTAAAACATCCGTGTTTGGTTGGAAAAGTTATTTTTTTTAAAATCTCTAATAGGAATCACATAAACTAAGTCAATGTTGCTGGTTTTAAACCAATTTTATGTGTTTTTGTTATTCAGGTTGTGTACAAACTGATCATTTTCTTCTTGCCAATGTGAAAAACACATTTAAAAATGTTAATTTTTGTTTTACGGAGTAGTAGAATATCTAAGTGGGGTAGAGTTCGAAGTAGCGCTTGGACTTCATGATCTTGCCTTACTTGGAGAAGTAGTCTCCTAGAATAAGCTACTATTTATTAGGCATAGCTGCTCCTTTGGCGAGTTTGGTCCATATTTTCCCTTTGGGTGCCTTAGCAATAGGGGATCCTACAGTCTTCGGAGTTTCTTAGCTCATGTGTTGTCTGTGTGTTTTGTTTTTTTGTTCTTTCACTGTTTGGGAGTAGTGTATTTTGTTATGTTAAATGATTAATTTGAAAGTAGGAGAATTCGATTTGAAGTAGCAAAAAAACTCTAGAAATAATGATGATGATAAGTTCTACCTTTTTGTTTGTCTACCCTTTTTTTTAATTAACTTTAATTTCCAAGAACCAACGCCATAAAACTGAAGAATCGAGTTGTTGAGTTGAAAATCAGAAAGAATTGATGGTGAAATCACAAAGAGAGAGATCGTGAGATTAATTTATTATTTCAATAAAAAGGATTGATAGGATAAACAAACGGGTTCATTTGATTTTTAAAAATAAAGAGAAGTTATAAAAATGGTTCTTTTACTTCGAAAAATAATGAAAGAACTGCCATTAATAGAAGGCTATTTAAGTTGTTAAGAAAGACAAGACGATTTTAAATGATAGGGGAAAGCAAACGATGATATTTTTAATATTTAATTAGCTTGTAACGTACATTTGTTGGAATAAAAAAAGATAATACATAGATTGATAATATTTCAAGGACTTAACAATACAGAATAATCATTTATCAAATCAAATAGACTAATTAACAATTCTTACACTCAATTAAAAATTAAAACAAAAGCTTGTTTTTGAGATTCAAAGAATTTTCCTTATTTTCTTCTTCTAAATGGTTGATTTTTGGTAAGGTTTTTTGTCATCTTTTGTCATTTTAAAAATATAATACTTCAAAAAAAAATTAAAGGGGAATTAACAGTTCTCGCTTTATGGAAAGTGTAAGAGAATTAGGATGTTTCTAAATCAGCTATTTCTACAAAAAAAATTAGGTAAAAGTGGGAATGTTGACTTAGAATGCTACTCATATTAATCCTCTATTGGAGTAAATAGGAGAAAATGAGGAATCATTTGGAATCATGAGAATAACTAACAAGGATATTATTCTAATTAATGCTACCACCTCACGTGTATCAATAATTCAACATAAATGAGATGGAATCTACTCATGGCAATTATCGAAAACTTGAGGGCCAAAATGTAGCTCATTGCTAGCTATCGATAATTCTTTGCTTATTTCAATGATAAGTTAGAATAGCAATGTTGTTTAGTAAAAGATTAATAAAACCCTTTGCGGTTTTAAAACACAATCATATTTAAATCAAATTTAAAGATCGTAACTAACAAACACAAAGTTCAAGATTTGCAACTCTTTCAAAATTTGCAAACAGGTCATTGCAAGAGCATAAAGGTTGCTCAACACTTCAATCTAAGTTAAAAGTTTAATTTTCTTTCTTTTTTTTATTGATAATTTTGCTAATTAATTCCTTCCCATAACCAAATTTTCTGACAAAAATAAGTTCAATTAAGACAATCATATTTCTCAATATGTAAATAAAAATACCACATAATTGACTCACATATTATCATCAAACTCGATTACCTTAACTAACTTTGTTATTGATATCATAGTCCCTTGGTCTAACCCTTCCAGAATAAACCTGTAAGGAGTAGTTGGATTAATTCTTTCTGGCTCATCTGCTTCTACAACTGAATCGTAGTTTGGAAGGGAACCTACTTTAAGTATCCTTCTTTGGATGTTTATGCGCACCTCAAGGCTTCTGGTTGTAAGTTAGTTGTCCTCAGTTAGAATAGGTTTACCTTTTATTATGGTATTGATTCCACAATTCCCTTTTTACTCAGAGTAACACAGCATTTAGTCATCACCCCAATCAGTATCTTTCTAGGAAGCAGGAATAATACCACAATAAAAGCACTTACATTATTGTTTGGTTTACTCAAACTTCACATGAATAACATAGTTAGTTGAGGTCTCCAGATTGAAATCCAAGAATACTTACCCAGGGTAAAATTAAGAGGTATCATTATAAAATTCAAGTTCTTACTGTTTGTTCTTTCGAACACCACATTTTTGAGAGTCACCCATATTTGATAAGATTAGCTAACTTATTGGTAATAAATCAGCACCCTTCAAGGCATTAAATTCTGTCTGTTTGAGTTAAAAATAACAGATAAATCATCTGCTTCAAACTTGAGTTAAAATGATCACCAACTAAAATGCCTCTCTCACTATGAAGAGAAATTCTTAGAAGAAAGAAGGAATTATGGAAAAATAATATGAACTGTTTGAAAGGAGAAAAGTTGGGCATGATGAACTTGCAACTTTGGGGAGGTTAATTCATCATTTGATGAAATTGGCAAAAAAAAAGAGACAGTAGGCATTATTAAGAAGCTTTCACCCATCTACTTCCCTTTACATTTATTTTATTTACTTCAATTCCAATTTAAAATATTCTTTGCTAATTGGTTTGTCCAAACAAAATGTCTTAATTTCAATTTTCAAAGCTTAAACATCTTTCCTTTAGCACTTCAGAAGTTTAGTTGGGTTTATTAATAAAAATGAAATTGATTTCTTATTTACTTTAGTGGATTGATTAGATCTCTTTTCCTTGTTTAATTCCTCCCTCAAGCAAACACTCTTCTCTTTCTCCTCCTGCAGTAAAAATTAACTAAAATCAAATAATTCTTTAGATCGAAGAAATGCAATACACTGATTTCTTTCGTTAGATTGGAGATTTGCTTTGATTGATTTTTCTTTTCGTCTTGCAACTGCTCAATGGCTAGCTTCGTCTAATTTTTGTAATCAGTGAATTCCTACTGAAGTTTATTGATCTCTTGTTATTTCCTCTGAATCTCATTTCTATATTGACCACTCTAAAAATCGAATACATGATAAAATAATTAAATTACACATGTATCAATATCTGAACATCCATGAATGAAATTTTTACTTCCTCGATAGATTTCAGTGGAGATTGCTGAGTGCCATCGAAAAAGTTAATTTCTTGCAGGAGTGAACTAACCAGACTTCTAATTTTGTTTGGTTACTCCAATGAAAAATTGCAATAAACTTCTTAGAATTAATCGCAGATTTATTTGAATTTCTGAGTATTGTCCTCAGATTTCTTAATGTGATTACAGATAAACTAAACTAGTCTTGGTTGATTGTCTTCCTCTAAAAGGAGGCATTGTAAAGTTTCGAGATCCATGATTTCCTACTTGAAGGATACACTAAGTTGACAGATATCTTCAAGTTAGATTACTTTCTTCTTTTAAAATTACTTGCTCTTTTCGATGTTAGATTGAATTTCTTCAGCACATTCTTAGAAGAAAACTTTAATTTTATCTTAAGCTGAATCTAAGATGTCTACACTGGGTTAGATTGTATCAAGGAGCAAGGCTTCGTTTAAGACGGGATATGAAAATAACTCACTGTCATTAGATGCAGAAAGAACATCTCTAATCTGAAGATAGTTTTAGGCTTAAATCCTATCTTGCTAGATACAACTTATGCAAATTCGAGGAGTTTACACATCAGAAGTTAGATGAAGAAATTCTGCATTCTTTCCTGGATGTCTTCTGCACTTTAAAGACATAACCTTTGCGATATCTGCGCAGGATTATTGCAAAGAGTTTATTGCGCTTCCCTCAGCTTCTTGATTGGAGTAAATAGAATTAGCGAGTCCTGAATTTAAAGCTTCCATTTCTTTTATCCAAAGATTTGATACTATTGAATTTTCTCAAAAGTTTATTTGTTATTTTTTTACCTTTTTTAGATTCCACAGGTATCCCTACCTCCACATAAAAATCAAAGCTTTAATAAGAATATAATATCATTACTTAGATTACTCTGATTAGGTTTATGAAACAAAATGTAAACATTATTTTGTTATTTGCACAATAAAATGACTTCTAAAGCAGTAACTCAAAAAGAAAGCATCTAATTATGATAAAGAAATAATACACACACGTTCTCTTACAGATGTACACAAGAAAAGATATAAAATAAAATAAATTACTCACTCTTGAGGGAGTAATTACACTAGCCTGTGGGATTAAAGATCATTTTAAGAAATCAGTGTGGATCAAACAAGATGTTCGAGATTTTTACATCAGCAAATGATATTCTTAGTAACTGTATAGTTTAGTATAGAAATTTTTACATTTTATTCTCCAATTTTAAATTTCCTTGATCTAAAATTAGAGTAACAATTAGAAGGGAATAAGAAATGATATCATTTAAAGATCGATTTTTCACGATCCTTCTGAACATTGTATCATAAAATTTACGTGTTTACAGTTTCATTACATTGTTTCTTAATTTCAAATAGTAATAATACCTTTGCATTTGTTTTATTGATTTTTAGAGGAAGAGAAAGAAAGTGATAATTGATAAAATTTCGGTTTACTACATTTTATTACTAAAAATAAGTAATAATACAGAAATTTAAAGGATTGCTGAGGATTAGGTGGGGGAATTGAAATAATATTCTGTGTTTGCTCTCATTCAACTATGCTAGTACTTAAGCAAAGAGACTCTTCAATAGTATCCAAATATTTAAAATGCATCTTGATTTCATCATTTTAATACAGCTCATTCGATTGCTGGGTAACAGAAAAATCTTGTCTATTTTAATTTGCTTTTTTCTCCTCCACGAAGACACAATTCAATAAAAGAAATATCTTTTTCCTTTTTCTTTCCCCAAAATATTCCCTTTAATGACTAAATTATCATGGAATTGAAAAAATAACTAAATTCGCTAGTTGCTTTAATACATTATTAAAATTGAAATTGTTTCTTATTTTTTTTTGGAGATTTATTAAATATGGACTGAAATTGAAGTTGCAACTCGAACTTTATGATGATACTAATATTAAATTACTTCTTGATCTTACTCTTCTAGATGATCATTTCCTCTTTCTAAATATTTAAAAATGAATTAATTTACCTTACATTTTTTTCAGCTAATTTAGGTTGTTTTACTTCCTGAGAGCTTCAAAAGTCTCTGAGTTGTAGGGAAAAGAAAATAATTATTTTTAAGATTATTTTAATCAAAGAAGAAAAACCTCTCCAACCCCTTCAATAGAAGAATTCCCACGCAATTTATTACTAATAACTGCAACACAAAATGAACAACCTTGCTAAAGAAATATCTGCTAAGACAAAAGACTGTGCCTTTAAACTTGGCTCAATAAAGGAATTCCTGGCTCTCTTAAAAAGTTAATAAAAGCAATACTCGGAAATAGATTATTAAGGTAATGGAGCTTTAACTTTAGTCCTAAAAGCTAAAAAAAATAAGGCTACCTATGTTGCTTTGAAAGTGATCGAATTTGATAACAGCACAGCAGGTATTGAAGCTATCTAACGAGAATACAACATTCTTCACTTTCTCACTAGAAGCGATTATTTTGTCTCGATTAACGATCAATTTTATCTCACTGAAGAGAATGGTAATGAAGAAGAACAAAACTCTGAGTAAAATTAAGATCCATTGAAGCGATTTTTCGTTTAAGAAATGGAATTATGTTCAGGAACCTTAAGTGATCTTATTGAGTAATGTAGATAGAAAAAAGATTAAATGCCAGAAAATCTCAAAGAAACTTTAGCAATCTAAATGCTCGATTCAATCAATCTATTACACTCTAGATTTGTAATCCATAGAGATATAAAACCACAAAACTTCTTGGTTTCTTAAAACAAAATTTTTCCTATTGTCTTAAAGCTTTGTGATCTTGGCTTTGCATCTCCAGCCAGCTCGAGTATATCAAAGAGTTATATTTCCGGAAAGGGTACAAGCAAATATTTGGCCCCAGAAACAGAGAAAAATAAATCTTACATCGAATCAGATCTATTCGCTTTCGCGTTAGTACTTCTTTAACTGGATAATATTTCCACATTTGACTATTAGAACGTAACGAATTCTGAATTCTGTGAATTGTATAAGGGTAATATTTTTAACAATTATTAACTAAACAGGAGTTCCTTACTTTACAAAATCGCTTCAACTTTCTTATAATACTAGCCTGCTAAACGAGAGAGTGCTCGTGTAATGCTATTGACATTGCTAAAACAGTCTAAGGAATACTAAAAAATACCAGTCTTTTCAATAATTATGAAGTCTTAGATTGATTCCTTTTCTACAGTCGAAAAAACAAAAGAAATCCCTTATTAAATTAGTGAATCATTAGAAAAACTACCAACAACCGACTTAATTATGACCAAAATCATAAACTAAATTAACAAAAAAGAGCAAAATGAAAGGCAACTTACAACAGAGCTAATTAAAGGTGCCTTGAAAATAATGCTGTAATGGAATGAATTTGGTGAAGAGTATGAACTATTAGGATCTGGAGCAATTGGAATAGTTTTTGGAGTAGAGAACCTCAAGGAAAAAAGAAAATCTGCTTTAAAACTGCAACTATGCTTGAATAAATCAGAAACTATTAGAGAGATAGGTATTATGAGAGTCTGCTAGACTCCTTACATCGTAACATTTTATGGATATAAATTCTTTGCAGATGAAAAAGGTAACTAATTTGTTGTGTATGAGCTGGAAAGGTGTTAATACTCTCTGAAACACTACCTTGAGTAATAGAGAATAGATGGAGAGTACTCTGATGAGTTGAAATATTCTTTAATGCAGTAAATAATTGATTCCGTTAGCTTTTTGCATGAGAATAAGATACTGCATGGAGATCTCAAACTTGATAATTTTTTAGTAACCGAAAACTAACAAGGTAGAGTCTTTGTTAAACTCACAGATTTCGATCAAGCTGGAGCTTTAATGAGTGGTAAATATGAGAAAAAGTATTAATATTTATTAAAAGAAGGTATGTTACTTTCTCCAAATAACTGTATTATTAACAAAAATAAGAGGGGAACACTATTATATTATGCTCCAGAGAGATGGAAAAATGGAAGCCCCTCAACTTATTAAGCTGATTCTTTTTCATTGGGTCTCATTCTCATTATTCTGGACAATTACCTTGTCTTTTCTGAAGATCAACTTTTCAGATGTTTTTGTTCGTTTACTAAGCCCTATACTGATTTAGTAGTAGACAAAAAAATTAAGATAAATACAGAAACAAAAATTTATAATATATCTAAGGGACTACTTCGTTTTAAGATGAGTGAAAGAGAAGAAATTAGCAATCAGATTGAATAATTAAGGTAAACTATTCCATTATACTCGAAAAGGTAGAAATTCCCAGTTGAAGTGAATAGTTTACAACAAAGTAAATGTTTGCATTTTGGAAGGATAGACAAGAATTAAATAAATAAATGCTTAGACTATTTAAAGATGCTCACAGATTTGTCAAGCGTTTCACTCGACTTAAGCTGTAACTAAATTGGAGATGTTGGAACATAATCTCTTTTATCTCCCCTCAGCACTCTCAGTAATCTCACAAGCATTTCACTCGACTTAAGCTCTAACTAAATTGGAAATGTTGGAGCATAATCTCTTTTATCTCCCCTCAGCACTCTCAGAAATCTCACAAGCATTTCACTCGATTTAAGCTCTAACAAAATTGGAGATGTTGGAGCATAATCTCTTTTATCTCCCCTCAGCACTCTCAGTAATCTCGCAAGCATTTCACTCGAATTAAGCTTTATCTAAATTGGAGATATTGGAGCATAATCTCTTTTATCTCCCCTCAGCACTCTCAGTAATCTCACAAGCATTTCACTCGAATTAAGCTTTAACTAAATTGGAGATATTGGAGCATAATCTCTTTTATCTCCCCTCAGCACTCTCAGTAATCTCACAAGCATTTCACTCTACTTATTCTCTAACTAAATTGGGGATGTTGGAGCATAATCTCTGTTACATTCCCTCAACACTCTCAGAAATCTCACAAGCATTTCACTCGACTTATTCTCTAACTAAATTGGACATGTTGGAGCATAATCTCTTTTATCTCCCCTCAGCACTCTCAGTAATCTCGCAAGCATTTCACTCTAGTTAAGCTCTAACAAAATTGGAGATGTTGGAGCATAATCTCTTTTATCTCCCCTCAGTACTCTCAGTAATTTTGCAAGCTTTTCACTCTACTTAAGCTATAACAATATTGGAGATGTTGGAGCATAATCTCTTTTATCTCCCCTCAGCACTCTCAGTAATCTCACAAGCATTTTACTCGACTTAAGATTAAACTAAATAGGAGACATTGGAGCATAATCTCTTTTATCTTCCCTTAGCATTCTCAGTAATCTTGTAAGCATTTCACTCGACTTAAGCGAAAACTAAATTGGAGCAGATGGAGCATAATCTTTTTTATCTCCACTCAGCACTCTCAGTAATCTCTCAAGCATTTCACTCTACTTAAGATTAAACTAAATAGGAGTAATTGGAGCAAAATCTCTTTTATCTCCCCTCAGCACTCTCAGTAATCTCGCAAGTATTTCACTCGACTTAAGCTATAACGATATTGGAGTAATTGGAGCATATTCTCTTTTATCTCCCCTCAGCACTCTCAGTAATCTCACAAGTATTTTACTCGACATTGATTCTAAATACAAAAATCTTATTGGCAGTCACTTTAAAAATATAGATATTAAGTATTTTTGACTTTATCCTAATCAATAAGATTGTAACATATTTTATTGCTCCTTTATTTTTCCGTTTTTTTATAAAAATCCCAAACTCAAAATGATTGATGTTCTAACTAAAAAAGCTTTTATCTTTTTCAAATTGCATTCATAGCACTTTCACTGGATATTTTTCCTTTTATTAACTAAAATGTCTGAAACAATTGCATTTAATGACTACATATGCTTATCTCACCGAATGATTTTTTTTCTTCTTCTTTTGATAGCAGCAATCTTAACATTTATATTTAAATATCATCAATTTATATCACCTTTCAAAGCATATCATCCAACAAGCAAACACCAATCCTAAAAGCAATAATTATTAATCTTTCTTCTTTAACTGATAACAGATCATTGTTACTTACTTTGAAAATCCTTGCCTTTTTCATTTCATTTATTAGAGTCATAGCTATTCATCTATTCGCAATTAATTGTCCCTAAAACGAGATAATTAGAAAATGCCCAAGCCAAGAGGCAAGTATTCTACCAAGGACATATTTTGATAAACCATCTTTAATTAAGAAGGAGTTAAATACATTTAAACTATTGATTTGAGTTCATTAATCATTTTATGATTGGGTTTATTTAAAAGAGAGATAGAAAAGTTAAAAACAGAAAAAATAAGAAGAACTCAAAGGACAGCAACACAATGAAGTCTCAATCAGTCAAATCAGCTGCTTCTGGAAAAAGTAATTTTAGGATTATTATTGATATTATCAGAAACTAATAATTGAGAAAGTTATTATTAAATTTGAAAGATAAACGATATTGGATACCACCCAAAATAAAATAAGAATATGATCAATATGACTCTGAATTAAAAGAAGAGAATATCGAATCAAATATTAAATTAGAAGAAATTTGAAACTATTAAAAGACAGAAATTTTAGCCTTACGTGTTTGTATGTTCTAGTATACAACTTAATAATGAATAATCAATAATAAGGATACATTAAATTGCTCTATGCACTAATTTTTATTAAAAAAAAAATAACAATTTACTAAAAAAAGTTTGTTGAAATGAATAGAAAATTTCATATTTTATCCTCCAATTTTAAATTTTCCTCATCTAAAACTAGTAACAATTAAAGAAGAATAAGAAATGTAGCAGTGAATATCAAAGAATAAGAGAGTTACGTTTGATGATGTAAGTGATTGTAGGTATTAAGACTAAAATCCATTTAACTCTTCACAGATTGGTGGAGTAACAAGATTTTTGTACCTCACCCCTTTCCTTTGAGTTAGATTTGATTCCTTTCAACAAAGTTCACCCGAATATCCCTATTGAAAAAAAAATAGTTTAAATAATGTTTGATTTTTCATCTTCTTAATGATTCATTTTTTGACTATTCAATAACAAGCTGCTTTAAATCAGCTTTTAATTTATTTGACTTTTCTTTATCCGAATGTTATTTGTTACTACTTGTTTATGTTTTTAGAGGATTTTATTGCATTTTAGAATGGACTAAAATAGATCATTGAAAACTTCCAAGCATTATTATGATTACATGACAAAAATTACAACCATTCAAAAGAAACTAACTCATAAATAGCAAATAAAACTTGGGCTAAGTTGAATGGTAGGCCTAGAAATAAAGCTATTGGTATTTTCTACAACAACTACATATTAACAGAAGGAATTTTTTTTAAAATAATTTGGATTAGAAAATGGGGTAAAATATTTTTTATTATTTATTCGATGAAGTTTGATGCTGATGATAAATAAAATGAATTGCTTTCTTACATTTCAAAACATCAAATAGAATTTTTTAACTAAACTCAATATTTTCCACACTGTTGATTAACTTAATGGTTTTCAAGATTAGTTTTCTAAACCCTTTTCTTAATCTTTCTTTCTACTACTTTGAAATTAACTTTTTACTTATTTTCGTTTTTCCTCATAGTTTCTTCCCTTTTGGGGCTAGATTCGATTTTAAATTGTCATACTTCAATCTTTTCTTTTCCTTCACAGATCTTTTTGACTAATGTTTTTATGAAATCTCCCTTACTTTGATAATAATAATTATCTCTAGTTTTTTTTCTATGAAATATCAAATTATTTCATTTAAAATTATTAAAAAAAAAATGAGTTAAAACATAAGTATTTAAAAATATGAAAAACATCAAAGAAACTAAAGATACTTAATTGGACTGATAGAATAAAAATGGAAGAGACTTACAGATACGAAAAATGAAACAAATTATTATTAACAAGTAATCTCTCAATTCGAGTGTAACTGACTGATATTTTGCAGAAGATTTAAGAAAATAAAACAAAATCAGATCGAGATTTAAAGGTTATTTGAGTTACTTAGATTTTTTGTGATGCTACTGTTGCTGTTAAAATCCTTCTATTAATGTGAAATAACTGTGTCAATTGGATTAGCAACCCACTATTCAATTTACGCTTTTACTCTATGGAATTCATTCACTGTTGTGCTACAATTATTTTCATACACTAAAACAGGTAGATTTGTAGTCTTCTAATCACCCAACAGCCATTGATCATGCAGAGCATGGAGATCTTAAAGATACCCTAACGGTAAAGTGCAATCTTCTTTACGGTTTCTCCTTTACATTCTCTCTAGAGTTACCAGTGGATCAGTACGCACATATATGATACCTTTAATATCATAATCAATCCATTTGCATGTGTCCTCAGTGACTTTCTTCAATAAATCCATTTCAGCCTCGCATAATACAGATGTCTAGTATTACTGCTTAGCAAAGATATTCACTGGAGAATACATCGAACGTTCAAAGAAATTCACTCTGCATTACGCGTTGCTTTTCGATGAAGTTCTTGATAGATGCTGAATGTCTCTGTAAACATTCGCTGCAGTGTTCAACACCAACTACTAGAATGTAAAAGTCCACTTCCTAGGATTATCATAAAATAGTTGCAGATAATTATGTCCATTGTAGTTCGTCCAGACATTCACAGGTTCAGGGATTGTGTTGATTTCCTTACCAATTTCAAGCTCACGAAGCTTCTCGACGAATGTGGATTTACCTGCGCCAATGTTCCCTTCCACAAGGAAATTCCAGTTACCACTGCTTACGATTTCTCCACTCATTTAACTGTCTTTGAAGATTAATAATTTTTGCTTGTTTTTATGTGATGTACTTTTTTTTGTTTTTAACTATCTTAGAATCTCTCTCCCAGAGGACGATCTATCTCTCTCTTAAACTCTCAAATCGATGAATTCACCGCCCAACGATAAAAATTTGATATTTTTAAAAATCCAGCCTATTAAGCTTCTTTTGTTTTCTATGACACTTCGATTCACTAAAATTGAAAAACCATCTCGACGCGGCAGGGTGGGATTTTCGTTGGAGTAAATTTGCAAAAAATGACTCAAGAGGTTATGCTACTTTTGTTAAAATTCTTGGATTTATATTGTGTGTAACATAACAAAAAACAGCTTTTGAAGTGAAAAAATAATTTTAAAAATAAAGAAAATGTTGAAATCGCATGATTAGATCCTTTTTTAAGGATTTTTACAGATAATAATCTGTGCGGAAAAATAATTATTTAATATTCAACAGTTTCAACTATGAGAGCCTTAAAACTTTTCAAATATATCTAGTTTAAATCTATTTCAATCTCTTACTTGTTATCTGTATGATTAAGAAAAGTATGTGAGAAGGTTGGATACTAAAATTTCAAAAATTTAAGTCCATATTTGAATTGTATTTCTTGTGTTTAGTGAAACCATTTCTTTCACTCATAAAAACTTAAAGGAAATATTTTTGGCTCCTTTAGGAAGGCTTTATTAGCATTGTAGTTCATCTTGTAATAGAATTATATCTTTACTTTTTCCAAATCATTAAAAATAAAAATATCTTTCTTTTTTGTTATTCTTTCTTTGTATTTTTTAGAAATTCTTTTATTGAAATGGTTTTTTTAAAAATAGCATTACTGTAAAGCCATTTTACAATTACCGTACTTATTAATTCATACTACAAGATGAGCTAGGATTGGGAGATAGGAAACTGAGAGAGAGAGGTAATATCGAATACTAATTCGTGGAATGATTATTTATTTGATAAAATTCTTAATTTTTACTGAGACAATATTCTTTAGATTCTTCATAAAGAACTTATTGTAAAGGTTGGT
>Ga0302271_10001805_pt1 | contig 20126 bp, 10 predicted proteins | sample III_Bog_N1_1_FD_198767 | JGI IMG/M metagenome (GOLD analysis project Ga0302271, IMG submission 198767) | Peat permafrost microbial communities from Stordalen Mire near Abisko, Sweden - III_Bog_N1_1 | ecosystem: Environmental > Terrestrial > Soil > Wetlands > Peat | place: Sweden: Abisko... | reverse complement strand
ACCAAGATGAAGAGGCCTGGGGCAGAGCTGTCATCATAATTGAGAATCACTTCATTCAAAGCTTCAAGGATATCCAGCAATTTCTTAGCATACTTATCTACACTTCCTGCATAAATGATGAAGCACACCCTGAATAGTTTCTTTACTTTATGACTTTACTCATAGAGTTTAGAAACTAGATTCTAAAATAGTCCATCCCTGTTGATTAAATTAATTATAATAGATTAACGAAATCTTACTAGGAAAAGAGCCAAACCAAAAAGAATAAAAGGAATAATAATGTGGCGGTTTACTTGGTAAGAAAGTCCTTGAATAAATCTCCTTAATCGGATACTCTATTGATAATATCTCTCCAATATCTGAGATTTTGATTGTCCCATTTCAAAAATTCCTTTATTATTTAAGAAAATGCATCAGAATTAAATAAAGAAAAAGTCAAATATTTTTTACTTATCCATTGAAAATCTCAAGAATATTCTTGCGAAGTTCTTTGACAAGCACTTGTCCGCTAAAATTGAGCAAGGAGTGGATGACTTAAGTTGCATTCAATGAGTGCAAAGGATTTGTCTGTTTATTCTTGTACTCAATAACCTTGAAAAGTTCAATCAAGAATTCTTGAGTGATTTTTGTAATTCGATTACTATCACTGTAGATGTTCTGCAATAACTCATAGCTAACACTGCTAAGTACTTTATAGCACAGTATTTGATTTGAAAGGCAGAATGAATCAAATTCCATACCGAGATTGTCGCTGCTCAGCTGAATAGTGCAACAAAAAGTGGCAGATTAAATAAGAAAACAATGAATTTGTAACAACAAACTAAAACAATTTTACTTGTTTATTCGAACTACTGATACCAAGGAAGCTTGGAGTTTCACGAAAGAGTTAGTAGATCGATGGAGAAAGTGGACCAATAAGTGAAAAATCAGCTGTTTAGGAGAGTCTTTTTGATTATTCACTTGAAGCAGTTAAAGCAGACAACGCAACAGAGCTGAACTGCACTTTATTCGCAGCAATTTACGAAAGAGTTTAAAGTATCCCTTTGCACAGTCTTCTAAGTTCTTTTCTAAATGACCTTTCTACCATGGCTTCATTTGGTGAGAATTTCTAAGTCATCATCAAAATGCACTCGATCAACCAAAGTAGACTCTAAGCGTGTTTTGTCTCTTTGAATTATCTAGTAAGAGTAAGGTTTTTATTAAAAAATGAAGACATTTATCTTAACCTTAAAATAAATATTTTTACTAAAAGAATCTATTCGCTGGTTTCCAAATATCAAGCAAATAAGATAACTACACTTTAGCATCGTCGATTGGATAAATCGAAAACAGAATGTACGCAAAACTCAGCACATTTATTTCGTGAATTGCGATAGTTCTGTTGAATGGAAACGAGTTATTTGGGATTGATATTCTACCTCCATAGAAATTCGAAACATTCAGCAAGAGTTGTGATCGCAGCATGATAGCGATTACTTCATCTAACCGCAGCTCCAAAGAGATCATCAAATCAAATAATTTACTCAAGATGCTAACTTTATGGTTATCTTCATTGCTATCTTCTTCGTTTTCCTCAGAAGCATCCTCCCTTGCTTCAGGCCATTCATTGTTAACATTATTCACATAAACTTTAAAGAGTGCATGGATCATATCTACTTTGAATAATTCCACGAGCGGTTTGACTACACTGATGATCTATTGTCTCAAGGTCTTTTCCTTCTAGTCCTTATTCATTTCTTAAGAGAATTCCTAGATAATTTAAGAAATATTTTACATTAATAAAAAATAAAAATACTTCATTTGAATTTTTTTTGCTTTTTAAACTCTATTTATTTTTGAGTTTACCCTAGTAAATTTCACAAAAGATTCATAATTATAACGAGGAACGCCTTTGCTGGAAAGATGGACATATGTAGCAAAGCTTGAAGATAAAGGCCAGCAATGCAAGAATGCCTCCAGCACGTTAGAGAAATTATCAAGAATACTTCTATTGATGCTTTCAAATTTTCCGAATTATGCTAGAATTGGAGCTTTAGGTAGATTCGAAGATGAAGAAAAGGAAAATAATGAAATCAGACGTGATTACTCAATTGGTAGAGCTGGATCTTCTTGAGGCTTCTTAAATGTTAAGAAAATGTTGATTAGCCTGTTCAAGGCATCAAACAGAATCTAACGAAAAAGGGAAAAAAAGAAGTTAAAACTCAGAGATTCAAGCCTCAAGCCTAAAAGGGTTTCAAAAATTTAAGAAAAAATAATTATGTTTTACAGTCTAATCCTGCATTGAGCTTGGCAATGTAGCTGATTCGATCTCAAGTAATACCGATTTATCAAGTACTCTTGATTTAGAAAACTAAGCTTGTAAATTTTTAAAATCTTTTGTTGTTGCTCTCAGTTACTAAACCGGTATGAAAAGCCCATCTTCCTCTTAATGCTGAGTCTATTTCATAAGATAAACATAGGTATTAATGATATCCTCCACGTATTATGCTAGCAACTGTTATGATTTGGTTTTTTTATCTGGAATAACATTCTTTTAATTTGCAGCATTTTAGGTTTTGGTAATATTCTTAGGATTCGAGTATTAGAACGTTTTATTCGCTGTGTGTGGTATTTACTGAGAAATAATCGAAGAATACATCACTGTAGTGTTGATCGTGTTGAGATATGTTGATCGCACATACAGCGCACTTGCGGAGGTCAATCCAAGAAGTAGCACTGGGAAGCATACCTGTGAAGTTAGAATTTCAGTGAGAAAAAACAAATGGTCATTTGGAAGAGTTTTGATTCTATCTGCAACTTTATCAAGCAAGATATTGAATAAGTTTAGGACTTGCACTTGCATGACTTGATTCTTCCGTTCGATGAAATTCCCTAAGCAGATTAGAACATTCTCCATCACGAAACTCGTTGCCTTGATGAGTTCAGAATCAGAGGATATTTCGGTGATAATGGATTCTAAGAAATCACAGAAATTTGCATTTATGCTGCCACTTTTTGTCAGGAATTCTGCCGAAGAAGAGTTTGAATTCGAGCTAGACAGCATATTCATTGAAGGAGACGAGCAACAGCTCTGCATGTCAAGTTCTCCTTGGAGTAACTTCAAAGATGTAAAAATAAGGATCTCCCCGTAGGATGTAGTTTCTAAATCAAAATGGGACTGTAGGTTCTTGATTCCTAATACTTTTGTTTTCAATTAATGAGACAATTACTGTGAAAAGCAGTACCCTATGAATTTCTCCCTGAGAATACTCGCTAATGGTTTCAGTTACTTGTAGACAAACTAAACTTTATCTGCGTTGAAGGTTCGTTTAAACACGACTCTTTTGTTCATACCAACTTCAAATTACCCATATTCGTATTCTTCCAAGAGCTCAAACAGCAAAGGATCTAAAATTCTAAACAAAAATCCTGCATTTTCAGTTAGCCAATTTCGCGATGCATAACGAATTAAAGGATTCTCATCGGATAGATAAGTTATCATTTCGTTGACTCCGACTCCATTGCTCTTTTGATGATTGCCGTTTGGTTGGAAATTAGTCAACCCAAAAAACTTTGAATAACGTCTAAAATGAAAAAAATTCAAGTCAATTTAAATCATATTTCTTTAATCCAAATTGCTCACCTGATCGCTTATTCTAAGGTGAGTGATATTTCAAGATCTTTTTATATAAATGCATTGAAGATCTCAGGGAAAGAATTATTGAAATGCTTTAAGCGGACTATAATCTCCTAAGCTGAGAGTGTCTCCGAGTCCAGTAGATAATACAAGCATCGAAGAATTATCTGCAGCGTATCTCTGCTGGAGACTAAGAAAGTCAGAAAGAAATTCTGCTATTCAATAAGTTCATAGATGTTTTTCACTGAAAAATATTAAATTTTTGTAGGTGCCTCAGCAGCTAAGCACAATAGAAGATTCTGTAGCCAAGCAGGGGCAGACGATTCAAAGTGTTCCTCCTGTTTTTACTCTTCTGTTTATCCTTACTGTTGTTTTTGATCAGCTTACTCAGAATGTTCTTTCGTCAATTTAATATTTTCTTATGGCAGCAATTATTTTGGTTTCTGCTCAATCTTATCATTATGAAGCATTAAGTTTAGTTTAATAAGCAGTTTTGTTGTTGAATCAAGGATCATGTAGTCGTCTTTAGTGCGAAGGATGAGATTCACATACTCACAGAAATAATCACTGAAATTGCTAATAGTTTTGATTTATGCATCATTCATTTACGGAATCGCACCCTTACCCTTTGTCTATAGTTGATTCACAAAATTCAAAACAAAATCAAACATTATTTATTGAATATCAAGTTGTTTTGTATGGGATTACTTATAGTTCGGTGAGTAGTTTTTGGGCAAGATTGAGCACAAGCACCCTGTACTTTTTCTCGCATACGCTCTCTGGTCCGATTTTAACAAAATAATCGAGAATAGCTTGAATGATCGGCTGGATGCTGTCTCCAATCTCTTGCGAATCAGCTGGCAGCTAGATATCTTATTTTTATGAATCCTATTGCTGGATGGAAAGTGTGAATTAAATCAGTTCCCCTGCTTCAATTGTTTTTTCTTCATCGTCTTCTTCCATAGATTTAGACAATTTCTTTCCTATTTATGGGATTATTCAAACAAAAATAATGTGATTTTGATCAGAAAAAAAACCAATTTAAAGTTTTTTTTGGAGTTGTTTCTTCTTACCTAGACTATTGAGAACAAGATTAGTATGATTGGAGATGCTTTGAAGTAACCGCTCGATTGACACAACAAGAACAGAATCTGATTTATTCTCGTTCATGAATTTAACCATGGGGTAGGCGATTTGCTCAAGGGTTGGCTCGATGAAATGGTCGTGCTCTCTGTAGAATGTCTGCACAACTTTCAACGGGATCATCTTATCAACTTTAGAAACAATTAATAGAATGTCAAGTCAATCAAACAAGTCTGTATAATGTGAGTTCCTTGTTTATTTAAATTAACACAAATATCAATACCTGGTGGTGATGTAAAGAGGTTATTGATTCCATGGACAATGAAATTTAGGACGTTTATCCCATGCTGATCTTGACTGAGAGTAAATTTATTATCCATATCAGGAGGACCACATAGCCAAGTGTTGATCCTTCTCATGATATTGTATTCATTGAGGTGCAACAGATACAGACATTGCTCGACTAGCAACTATTTTTCACTGTCTTCTAAATTAGTTTCGTTAATCGGGAAATGACTGATTATGTAATCTAATCCAGCTCTTCGAGCAAGTTAATTCTCATCTTGCAGCACACTGAGTAGCGCATTCACGATCAAACTGGATTTATTTGGATAGAAATTCTCTTCACTCATCACATCCTTCACACCGTCTGATAAAAAGAATCAAAGAAAAGAAATGGTTTAATTTGGGTTTTAGGATAGTAGATGGAATCAAGATTTGTATCTCAAACAAAGATTCAAAAATATATTTAATTGTTGATCTTTTTCTTACTAATAGCCTTAAGTAACTGACTTTGTAATTGCTCCAAAGGATTCTTGAAGTGATCGTGTTCGATAACAATATTTAAGGATACCTTTAAATCTTTATCAGTTGAGCTGCTATTTTAACTCTCCAAACTGGAACTGATACTGTATTCCGAATCGCTTTTTATTCTCATCTCTTCGACAACACTATTCTCACCAGATTACGATAATTTAGCGAGTTTCTTCCCTTGTTCAGGTTACTCGTCTAGTTAGTTTTCAATGATCGTTTCCTTTATTATAAAAATATAAGTCAATTAAATATTTGTGCTTGATAATATTTTGTAAGAGTTGGCTTGGTTTCCTGCTAGAAACCTGAGTAAAAAGAATTATTTTTCTTTACATCTTTTGATTTTAGAGACTCAATTGATTCTTCAGTTTGCGACGATTAGGACTCATTTTCCGATTAAATGAGTTTAAATGGTTTGGTTTTCTTGCTTAGATACTTAAAACAAGCTGATCTAATCCGAGGGACTCTAAGAATATCCATCCAAATCGCGGAATAAAAGTATTTTTTGCCAACTCCTTCCTGAAGAGAATCAAGCAATTTTGTTGTCATTCTCTGAACATCTTCATTAGTGACTTCTATCCCTGGTATCACACAAGCTATCAGTGCAGGGAGACACGGAATCAGTTGCACACCTAGTTCCACTAGATGATCTTGAATTAGTTTCAAGAACTAAGACTTAGTCTAATTGAAGAAGAAGAAAAATAAAAATAAATATCAAAAATATCTTCAAACATGCAAATAAAAAACTGAGAGATCTTTTTGCTGTGAGATTTCTGTTAATAAAGCGAAAACCCATTTCTTTTATTGTTGAAAGAACACATGCTAATTCTTTCTCTTATCATATTTTTTACTTGTAGTGGTGCAAACTGAAAGAAAGGAAACAAACCAAATGCATACAGTGAAATCTCAGATGATATCTATTTAACATATTTATGATTATTACTTGATGCATTCCCTAATAATTTAATATTCATGAACACTTTATCATAAGCTATCAGCGCTTCTCCATGCACTTTAGCAGGCAATGACGAATTCAGACACTGAGCAAGTCTCTTGGCTAGAAGCTACTTCTCTGGAATCAATGGTGTTTTGTTTTCGCCTAGTATTTATGCTAACCTTATCAACCAATTACTGTAGTCAGCCCATTCGACATTCTTTTCGAAGGATGCTAAGTGATTAAGCAGCAGTTTCTTTAATGTTTCACTTTCTTTTTTATATGACTTCTCCATTTTACACTCTATGATATCTGTTTTTTGGACAACACCAATTATCTTCTAGAATCCTTATCAATCAAGTATATTTTAGATAAATTACCACCAATTAAGAATTATACAAAAAGTTTTTCTTGATTCTTTTTTTTGTTGTTAATATTAGCGGTGAAATTGTTCCTCTTTTTCCAAACTTAAATCACTAAATCGATCCAAAAAAAATTAAATGTCTTCCCTCCCAATTCTTCCTTGAATTTTTTGATGTTGTCAGGGTCCCTGACCTTCTTGTTTACTCTTTCCTATTCAATTGATTGAAATTCTGTAAGCTTTTGGTTAGCCTAAATACAAATTCTTCAAGTTTATTTCAAAAATATAAATTACCAAAAAAGAACTTTTAATTTGTTTTTGTTTGTTGGCCTGATCTTAATCTCAGTTGTGTAAGTAAAGACAATTGATAAAGCTGAGTTTTGTTTTGTTTTGAAATGTTCTAAATCAGAAACCTTCTACCAGATAAGCCTAATACTATTCATTTTCAGAAAAGAATTCTAATCATAAGTGCATAGTGATTATTGTTTTGCATTGGTAAAAAAACAAACACAAACGAAGAACAAATAATCTTGATAATTTAAATAAAATAATCTAATTTCGCAGCAAAGACATCTAATAAAGCAACGCACACAATGGAAGATAATTTCTTTGAGCAACACGAGAACATATGTATTTTATATTATCTTCAAACTTGTTGTATCTCTTTCACATTAAAATATCTCTCTTCTTTGCATTTTTGTCAAATCTAGAAGCTCCTCAAGAGGGTGTTGTCACAGAAGAACCAGTTCATCAAGAAAACAATGCTCAAAATCAAGGGGGAAACAATTAGCAATTTGAGGAGTTCTTTGGAGGCAATGAAGGCACATAATCTCAACCAACTGAATTTGATTAAGCTTAGCAGCAATAACATGGTAAAGAGCAAGAAACGAATCAAATAATTTAAATCAGGTGACTAAACTGTTTCATTTTTCAAATAGACTACAGTGCTTTTGATGCCGCTGGCTAATCAGGGTATGATCAAAGTACATAACTCACATCCAACGCAGGCGCAGTTCCAAATAGATAAGATCAAGATCTCTTCGATGCTTCTGAAGCAACACCATAATAAGTAACAGAAATTACTTTTTTGACAAACATTTATTTGCAGATTATTTTGGCAACAAAATGAGAATAAAATATATAAAAAAAACAATTAGTTATCTGAGCATGAAGAACGTAAATTGAGACTACAAAAGGAGGACTAAGAAAGAACCAGCAATCTCATTGCTAAACAGGTATAAGAATATGCAGATTAGTTAATATTTAATGTTAGGCTCTTAACAGCAATATGAATTTTACTAATTTTTGTGAATTATTTTATTTTGAAAAGAACGAAGAAAATGCATAGAAAAATGCCAAGATCAGTGCAGCTAAATAGTTCCTAGCCTCTTGGAAAACAGCCAAAGATACGAATATCCAAACGAGAAAGCAAGTGTGTCTGCAAGAAGAGGAAGTACTTGTATAATCCAGAAAAACAGTCGTCTATGTAAAGAATTTAAATCCAAAACAGCAACAACAAAAAAAGCAAATCAAAATAAAGAATCTAATATGTTTATTTATTAATTTTTGTTGTGTTGCAAAACAAGAAAAATCCATGGGAGAAGATCACAGATAACATCAGCTTGAAATCCAGCGACAATCTTGGTTAGAAAGATGTTTCACGCATGAGAGAAAGCATCCTCAACAAAAAAGCAGATCTTGCTAGTGCTGTCACTAAAAACTGACAGTGCGTTTCTTTAATTATGTTTGGAATTACTATCTGTTGTCATACGTGTGCAACAAGCTAGGGACTTTATCTTAAAAAAAAATTACCATCCTTTGTTCATGCCAAAATTAAGAAAGAGATGATAAAATTCATTTTTCTTTATGAATTTGAACACTTAGGCTGTATTTTTCAAGTATTTTCAAACATGAAATTAACAATTAGGAGTACACTTTAATAGACAAAACACTTTGGGATTTACAAACATTCAATTTATCTGCAAGAATCCACTAAGCTATTGGAATCCTTTGACTATTGCTTGAGATGATTCAAGAAGTAGCTAACCTGACTATTCTTCTCCTTGTTCTTGAGCTTGTATTGCTATTTCAAGAGATTCAATGAGTAACTTGTGCTGAATTAAGGTTTCTCTGATATTCTAAAGTGTTTCTGTATCTTTGTTCTAAATAATCTGAGCTTGTTCTTAATCTATGTATTCTCCATTTTGTGTGTTAGATGAGTCATGTATGGGATTCTAGACTTATTGGCTTGTAGATTCTAGGTCTAAGATTTTCTTTTAAGATAGGTCAATTTCTTACCTAGCCTCGATGACTTCTTGATTCTTTTGCTCTAGTTATTCTTCAGTTTCCTTGAGTTTGAGTGTTAATCTTTCTATTTTCCTATCCTTTTCTTCATCGTTGATATCATGCTAGATCTTCTCAAAATTTTGTTTCAGATCACTTGATAATTTTTCAATTTATTACAGCTATTCATGACAATTCTGCCAATCTTCCTTGTGAAACACTGGCTGCTATGCTGCAGCTATGACTACAGCATTCTGAACAGGGACTTATACTTAAGCAGTAGAAGGAGTAATCCATGGTAGTTAAGTAGGAACAGGTGATGGAGCAGAAGTTAGAACTGGTTATGGATAGAATTACTATGGTTGATTTTGTTGTTATTATTATTGCACCGAGATATCCTGCTGTTATTCTACTTTTTGCTGTTACAATACAGGTGTTGAAGTATTATTGGGTTACGAAGAACTAACCAAAGACTATTTTTTATCTTCTTGAATTGATTTTGACTGTAAATTGAGCTATTAAATTTGAGAGGAGTTGTCCTCAGAAAGTTTTACAATTCTTGGAGATTTCACATTTGCAGCATTTGAAAGAGCTCGCGATGCTTTTCTAACACTGCTGACTGCTACAGGCTGTGCATAGGTATTCATTGATGCCTTGAGAGGTGTTGCATTATTTCCCTCCAGCCACTATGAACTACTTTATCCAAATTCTACGCTGCAATCAGGAAACAAATCAGGCTAAAAATCCAATGATTTTCTAGGATACACAATTGAAACAGCCTCAGCATACTTATTGCATAATTTAATCACTCTTCCAATCTCGCTGATGCTAGGATTGACATATTATTTCTCCACAAAACCGTAACCCTATTTGATTTATTAGGAAATTTATATTAAAATCAAAATATTTGAACTTTTGGAAGAACATCAATGATTAATCATAGTTAAAAGCCAGAAATATTACTTTAGTAGCATCTGTGACGGTGTAGTCATTCTGATGGCAAGTTAAATTACCATTGGTATACTCGAAGAATCTGATTGTGCCTTCTCCTTTACCATTTGTGTATAATATTCCTAAATCTGAGTCGAAGTAAGTATGAAGAACTCCTTAGCCTTGCGAGCATCCAACTACTTTGATGTGAGTCGATGTGTTTCTAACATCCCAGAGACCGATTTCTCTTTTTTGAAGTTTATCCACACCCGTTGTGACAAAATGATTGGTGTTTCCTAGCCAACTGAATTTCTATGCTCGAGAACCCACATGAGCTTAGAATTCACGTATGACATTGTTTTATCTAGGATCAATTAGTCTCACCTGTTTTAACACATAAAGGATATCAGAAGAAAAAAATAAAAAAGTAACTTATTGTTTAATACATTGCTATCATTCCAAGTTGTTCCAAGAAGTTGCCCATCATAGGACCATTCAAGACAGAGAGCGTAGTGTGTCTCTTGATCGTAAGTTAAGATATTCTTCTCTTCTTCCCAGTCCCATACCTATTTTTGTTAAAGACAATCACATAAAATTTTGAGAAACCAAACTTCAATGATTTTGAGAGAATTAGTTGAAAGAAAATTTATTCTTTCTTGAAATAGAGCCTCATTGAGAGTTTTGGTTACCTTAATTGTCTTATCATATGATGAAGATGCGATGATGGATTTAGCTGAATGGTGTGGAGCGATCAGATTAACTTTGAGATTGTGTCCTTGCAGATCAGCTAAAGGTGTCTTCATGTCTGCGATGTTTTCTTCTTTTATTTCCCAGAGTTTGATTGTGGAATCTTGAGAGCATGTAGCGATTCTATTAGTATGGTAAGGCATGAATTTAAAATCTGTGATATGAGAGGAATGTGCTTAAAACGAGGGGATATTCTTCACTCTTCCTGCTTGATCATACCCTAGAATTCCTAAGCAGCTGCCCATTCCACCTTGCACAGGAAAAGCAATGAACTTCGAATTGCCTGCTACGATTAAGCCATCAGTTGTACCACCCATGGGATTGATGTCCTCCCACTTGGTGAGGCTCTAGCCGTAAATGTTTCTGAAACGGAACTTGTATGCCATGATTTCGTTTTCTATTCTTGTGATTTTAGATTTTTATTGTTACCGAAAATCGCTATTTTCTTGAAAAAAAAGTTTGAGAAATAAATTATTGTAATTTTATTTTTTATGCCACCGATCCCACCAGAAAATCCAAGGGATTTCAGTAATTATTAATATTATTCCCGCTGAGGATATCCCTATTCTACGTCTACAAATATTCAAGGGAAAAGTCTAGATTTATTTATTTTTATTCTGATTTGATTTATCGCATTTTTTTCTTTTATTAAAATAGTGAAAAGTGTTTATTATCCATATCTCCCTTTTACTAAAGTGTTTAGCCTGTATATTAAAAATTAATTAGGAATTCATTTGATATGAATCTCATCTAAGCTGCGTTGGTCTAGTGGCAGGATTATTGCCTTCCAAGCAATCGGCTCGGGTTCAATTCCCGGACGCAGCATTTTTTCACATTAAATGGCATGAAATATTAGGAGTAAAATGGATTGACTAGGAAAATGGCCTTAAATGACTGGGAGCAGCATTATCTCAGCATAATTTGTGTTGGAAGTAGTTTTTTTATGAGAAGAAATTGTCTTTAGAAATTTATTAATTTGCTGATTTTATCTCATGTGAGCTGCGTTGGTCTAGTGGCAGGATTATTGCCTTCCAAGCAATCGGCTCGGGTTCAATTCCCGGACGCAGCATTTTTTCAAATTTTAAGATGAGAAAAACTTAACAGAAAATGATTAATTAGGTAAAAAACCACAAATTATTGAAAGGCAGCTTTAGCTCAACATCAAGAAGTATTTTTTGTTCTGAAGTTAAATCCGCTCAAGAAATTTTTAATTTTCCTTCTATTATCTCATGTAAGCTACGTTGGTCTAGTGGCAGGATTATTGCCTTCCAAGCAATCGGCTCGGGTTCAATTCCCGGACGCAGCATTTTTTCCAAATAATACACGAGAGAAATTTGCAATCGATTCAATAAATTAAAAAAGTTAAATAATTTTCAAAATCACTGAGAAGAAAGCCAGCAGAGGTATGTAAAAGGCCTCTAAAAAACAGATAAACCCAAAGGTTAGATAATTTTGAAGAAAGCCAAATCACAAAAAGAATAATTCCAAAAATACCAAGAGCATAAAAATAATTTATCGTTTTTGAATTTGGAGTTAATAAAACTATCTATGTGCTGATAGAATATGAATTTAAATGATCACAAATACTTATTTTCTTTGATCCCCTAAAAATCTGCTTCTAATTATTCATAATTTTAGCTGAAATCTCCTTTTGATTAAGAACTGCAAAATAAGTCAACAACACTTTTTTGAACATTGTTTTCATTTTATTTAGCAACTACAAACACACTTATTTCTTAATTCTGTTCATTTATTTTTAAATGCAATCACAAGATTTGTGAGTGTATCTTTAATTCCAAGCTCTCTGACTTGGTTTTTCGTTGCTTGGTTATGAGAATCATAGATAATCGAGGTGTGCTCATCATAAAGCTGCATAAGTAGTGATGCGTTTCCTACAGTCATTTATTTTGTCTTGTAAGTCTGGTTATTCTAAACCACGATGTCATAATCACAGCCTAGGATCAAGATCAAAAAGTAATCCTAACTCAATGCGAACTTCTTCTGCTTCTGATTCAGATAGAAATAGTCGATACTCTTCATCCTTTTTTAGAAAAAAAAGAAAATGATTGAGTTTTACATAAAAAAACACAAATTATTAAACCAACGTTATGCGAATAAAAACTGATTTTTTACTAGTTCAAGCAATCTGATTTCTTGCCTTCAGTGAAGTAGCAGTAAGTCTTAGTTGCGAATTCAGTAATTTTATTGAGATGAGGTAGGTTGTTGTTGACATTATCAAGAATTAGAGAATCACGGTTGGCACTTCCTATTTTGTAAGTTCCTCCTGTTTTGTTCAGAATAAACTAGGATATGTCAATTTACTCATCATTTGTTAAGAAAGGAGCAAGCATAAAACCAAATCCTTCCATTTTGACTTTGATCTCACTCGCCAGCTTATTCAGTTTAGAGTGAATATCAGCTGATTCCATAAAATCTTTCTTTTGATTTGATCTCTTGTGACCTTGACTTACATGCCATTCTTGGTCTTCATTTTTAGAAGGTTGTTTTTCTACTTTCGGTGCTCCTCCAAGGGTAGGATAGCTCTACTCGAATTTCTCAGATTCTGAAATTTCAGGAGGTTTCTAAGACTAAATAGCTTCATCTTCTTCATTATTTCGGCCTTAAATTGCATCGATGTCGATTTCCTTTGCTACCCACTCATACCACAGTGAGGGAACCTTGTAAAAAATATCAAAAAAGTTTGATAAACTCGCAAAGAACAAAAATAATTATTTTTTTTAGAAAATATTTACTTAAATAAGTTAACTTTTGGAGCTAATTCTGACATCATTAGGCAGATCAAAGATATTCTTCGATCCCTTCATCTTTATCGGATAATATAATCTCCTTGGGTTACGTACTACAAAAATAAAATCACATTGGCTGTCCTCGCGGTATTTCTCAGGAATATTAGCAATATACTCCTCTCTAGTAAGAACACCTTGTAAATCCACGCATCCAATCAAGTACCCTAGTGGATATCGCTTTGGAAGAGGTGGCATGTTCTTAACATCTTTGTAGTGTTCTTTATATTGCGTTTCAACTTCATCAATTTAAGATTAAAGTGGAGGTGTAGCACCTGCATGAATGTACAGCGGACCTGAGTAGTTTGTATTCCAAAATCTCCCTTCGAATCGTTTAAACCCTTCAACTAAAAGTGACGCCCATGGTTAAAGCATTGATAAGCACTTTCCCTCGTCATCTAAGTTCATGTCAAATAATGTTTCATCGAAAACTGTCTTTCCATCACTTGAGGTCACAGCTCCTTGAATATTTTCTTCTATTTCCTATTTCATAACAGCTTGCACTTCCCTTTGAAATTCTTCAAATTCATCAGTTTTTACAATTTTCGCTAATTTATTCTATCCACTTTTCTTTTCATCTGGCAATCCAACTTTCGATTTATTCTTCTTTAATTTCTCGGGTGCTGGTGCAGCTGATGTTTACCCTTTTGCTTATGCTTTTTGTTCACTCTATTATTTGATCAAAATCAACTCCTCCTTGATTTCATTGTAGAGAATCTGTTAATCTTGCTTCAATGATGTATTTGCTGTAGCCTTAACAACTCTATCTTTCTTTCTTCTCCTCTCATCTTCTCGATCACTGTCATCACTGTCGCTTGAGACACTTACATTACCTACATCAGCGTTGCTCTAGAAATCCTATGCTTTTTTCTTAAATCCTTCTTCATCGAAAATCGGCTTATTTTCTATCCATTTCTATTGTCTCACATCATACTGCACATGAATATATCTGTCGGTTTCTTCTTTTTCTTCTTATCTCGCAGCGATTTATTGTGTAGCCTATTTTCTCACTTTCTTATCCTACCATACATCATCTGCAATAGAGTACCAATCTGTCTATTCATCGAAAACATTCTTCTGCATGAAATTACTCTTGTCGAATTCAAGCATCTTGTCCTTATGCTGAATAGCCTTACTTACCTCGCTATTTGGATCTTCAAACTCAGGGAATTCCTCTTCATTTTTTCCAAAATCAGCTCTCTAACCTATTGCTAAGACATCATTTCCGCAAAAGAAACATGCACCAGCACCTTCTTATTCGCAGATTATTCTACCGCATACCAAGCAATTGTTGACGAGATTGTGTACCTGAGCATGGCACTGACAGTACTATCTTCCAGGAAGCAGTGGAGCATCTAAATCAATTTTTTTGCCTTTCTTTGTGTTGAAGACAATATTTTTGTCAGCCGTATTCATATTTTCTTCTTTTGTAAGTACTTTTTTCTGTATTGTTTGTTGTTTTATGTTTTCCAAAAAATTAATCTTTTTATTTTAATCTTCGGAATGAAAAGACCAAATTCACATTGAGGTCTATCAAGAAAAGAAATAATTCTTTTCAGAGAGAGGACTTCTCTTGTTTAAAACTATCTATTGCATCTATCGTCTTCTGATACATAATTCTTCTGAAGTTCTGTTTGAATTCATTAATTTGAGTGAAAAATTAAAGTGCCTTTCATGATTTTTCTGAAAACAAGCATAAATAACATTTTTCATGTTTTTAAGCTTTTTTCATGATTTTTAATAGGTTTACTTATTCATATTTTTCATTTTAGCATTATTCCAAAAATATCCTTTATCTTTAACACTTTTTCTGCTGTAATAGGCAATTTCAAATTAAAATGGCTTACATTTTTTCCTTTCAGAAATACAAAAAAATGTTATTAATATTTATGAAAATTTACTACTTCCAACATAAAATATTATTGCTAAATTTTATCCTGTAGGAAAGTCTTTTCACATAGACAGCACATTCTTGCATAATGTTCAAAACTATTCTTTAAACCCCTATCCGTTCATAATTCTTCAATTGCATATCTTTCGTCAACTGAAATTTTAGAGAACCTTCTGAATACTGAGGAAAACAGAGAGAAAGCGATGATTGTCAAGATCACAAATCCCACATATATGAAGAGAGTCGTGAAATAAGCAAGGATAGGAGCATTTTTGTTACAATTATTAATCTTAAAAGCATCATCGAAGTAAAGTGTGTTTGCATAGATAAACACTGACAGGAGATAGATGGCGAAAATGGAATGGACGAATGTAAAGAAGTTTTAAATCTAAGGGGATTTGCAATTCGGAAGGATCGTTATCAGAAGGTATGCAGCCCAGATAAGTAATCCATAGAATACGAGGTTTACAAGCAGCTTGAGATTTACATCAGCGCATGTTTGAGAGGAATAATTAGCTTATATCAATCCTGTAGCTGCTAAGAAGCATAATGTAAAGAAGATATTGCCACCCTCAGAAGCACCAATATGCTATTTTGCTTCAATTTCTTACATTTTTTGAAACGCCACCGATTGAATAGTTTATTGATTTGAGAAATCTAAAGCAAAGTTTCTGCTTAGTGCTGCTTTTTTTTTGAAAGATATTTGGTTAATAAATTTTTGTTTCAAAATTTCAATTACTTTAACTGATAATAGTCTGTGTTTTCACAGTCAACTGTGCTATTTTCTTATGAAAAGTTATATTATTTTCATGAATTAATTGTTCACTTAGCAAGGTATTAGAGGGATTAATTTTCAAAAAAAAAGCTTTCTTAAAAGTAGAAACATATTTTAAAGAATATTTTGATGATTCTTAGTGATTTTGCATTTTCAATTTTATTTACTTGTAAGTATGCTTCTTTATTTTTAATTTATCCATTAATAATAGTTTTAATTTAATGAAAATTAAAAAGAGATTCATACCATATGTTTATTCTTCAGGAAAACTATTAAGACATGTATTCAGACAGACAGAAAAAAGAATACAACAAAACTAGAATATTCATTTTTGTTGAGTACCATTATTTGAGCTTGAGATAACTTCAAAATCATCTTAATCTATTAAGAACCCTTGCTTATCATCATTGTTTTGTTAGAGCATACTTTGGAAATGGCCTGTCAGATAAGCAAAGTCTTCTCTGCTTGTTGGTACCTTTAAATTCAAGTCTTGAAAGAAATTTTCAAAGTCTTTCAATTTATCTTTAGTTTATCTCTCTTCTTCTTCAATGTTGTCCCTTAGTTATTAATTTTAAAATCATTTTGTTTGATAATCGTTTCCTTCAAGGAAATCACAGGATTTGTAATAATTAAAGATATTTACTTATTAAATCTACAAGAATCGTGGATTTTATACTAATCAAGCTGCAGTGAAGAGTAGAAAAGGAAGAATCTTTTCCAGACTCGAAGACTTCGTTGTTGATATTATGGTTTGAGTATGTGAAGCGAGCTATCTGGTTTAAAAAAAGGATTTGTGTAGAGATTCAGTCTCGAGTTCATCCAACTCCATACAGAAACAGTTTCGTTTCGCATCTTGTTTTGGAATATTAGCTCCTAGTAATATCAAAAAAAGAAAGATATTGAGTTATTTGCATACAAATTCTAGATTTAAAAGCATTAATAAACTTTAGATTTATGTTACCTAATAGAAGTTTCTGAGAAATGTTCCAAAGAGGCAGTTATATGAACTGAAAGCAAGATCTACTAGGAACTATTCATTGAATTCAAAGGAAAGAGGATATTATCTCATAATTTAATGGACACAATCAAGGAATTAGAGAAAAACCGGAGATGTTTCATCATTCTAGTTCCTAGTTCCATGGCCTTACCTTGAGTTGAACTTATGTCCGAAATACACCCAATCTTTTTCTATCAGCACTTAAAACCCGTTGATGGTCCTTAATATGGAAACATACAAATTTCAAAGTCAGGAAAAAAATGTACATTTGTTTAATTGACTTTTTGATTTTTTGTACCTGTAATAAGGATCAAGACAGAGCTAAGCCAATGCTGCTAATTGACTTGTTCTATCCCAGCCGTCTGAGCAATGAATAACGACATGCATTCCCTTTAACATTGATTCACAAATGCGATCAGTCCCTTCAGAAAAATGAAAGTGTTATTTTTGTATGAAAACTACAAATAATCGAAGTTAAATAATTTTACCTGAGAGAATTAGTGATATGTATTCAAGCCATGCTGACTAATCGATGTCTTTATACCATTTCGAGTGGTCTTGGGAAAAACATGCACTGACAATTTTATTGTAGGCATCTCTGACTTTGTGAATATTGTGGATATCCAGAAAGAAAATCTCACAGTTTTTGTAACAATTCGTGTTTTCATATCCCTTTCCTGTGATCTTATTCCCTATAGCGTTCATGAAAGGTCGAGCATCATAGATATGCACATTTAATCCATTATTAATGTTGTTGTGGCTCCCTAAAAGTGTTTTGAAAAATAAATAAAAAAATGAGTTTCAAAGCAATAAATAAAGTTGCAGATAAGTAATAACCTTTTTGATCTTTATTTAACGGATCTCCAATAAGTCTTAACATTAACTCATCCTCAGATGAGCGGCTGACAAGGCCTGTCTTACACTGTGAGCATCTCCACATGGTTACATTTTGAGAACCATTTATTTTCATGGAATATGTGAGAGCAGGAAGACGCTCTTTGGAACGAAATTTCGCACATTTTTTTATGTCTTCCTCAGAAATACCAAAGGGAACAACAATAAGAGGTGGATATGTCTCACAGTATTCTTTCTAGGAATTGTTCAGGTATTTGTAAAGGTTTTGCTTTGAAAAAGGAAAAAAAAAAACAGTTTTGAATTGAAAATAATGAAAAGATTATTCAAATAGGAGAAACTAAAAGAAACCTTTGATTCCTGTAAAATCTTGTTGTTTTTCTTACTTAATCAGCAGAGTTAGTAGCGTCTACAGCTGGTAGCTACATCCTAGTATATTCCTTTCGCAGATCTAGAATCTACCATCCATGATGGGTATCTTCAAGATCATTTGTCTTGCGATAAGCAAACGCTGGAAACTTTTGGATTTCGATGAATGCATTCTCAACTATGAGAGTTGTGAACTAAAATGAATTTTCGCTTTAATCTAATGTGAATCTGTATTGTATCTTCCTCACATCCTTGCAATCAATGTCTAAATATGAGTACTGGTTCCCCTTTTTCTCAACTGTTCTCTCACAACTTTAAATCATCATCAAATAAATCTAATAGAAATCATCTGGCCCATTCTCCTCCATCTTGGTGCGATCCCCGTCACATCGGAAAATTAACTAAACACTCAAAATAATGATTTAGATTCCATATTTTGCACAAACCATCTAAATATTCACTTCTTTTAGAATATTTTACCTTGAAGTTTGTCAAACACAGCACACCTTCAATACGACTTGTGAAATGTTTCAGTGTTGTGTTTATCGAACTTAGAAATTTTTCCCCTGGAATAATATACTTCTCTTCTATTCCCAAGCTCATGAGCTGTTTTTTCGATAAACTTGCTGCACTTTGAGGAGCATTTGATTTAGATTTTTTAGCACTTTATTGAGATTACTAGGAAGTTTGCTGATCTGCTTGTGGATTAGATTGCTTTTTCTAAGGACTAACTTAATTCTGATGACTGTGATGATGATTATGACTTCCATGATGGTGGTGGTGAGTCTAAATAATCATTAACAACAATTACTTAAATTAGTTTTAGTTATTGCTTTGAATATTTTTGATATTTTTTTAATGTATTACAGCAGTAGTATTTGCTGTTTTGCTAGCGTCATTGTTTATCAATATGCCACTATCATTTTCTGCACTCCCCTACTTCTAAGAAGCATCTGTAAGGCTTGCTATGAAATTAGCCCCGAAATGAGCTGTCTCGAATCTCTGCTATGCCCCAGATGAATCTTCCACATCAAAACATTTATCATTTGAAAGAATAAATCTAAAATACTATCACAATCATAATGACTATTTTGCTCATGCATGACCCTCAAAATGTGCCCATGTTATCGGAGTTTACCTCCTCCATCCATTTGTAAATTAATCTTGAAATTTGTTATTTTCAAATCTGAGAATCGATGAGGATGTCTTGTGTTTGTGTTTGCGAATTGGAATTAATATTTCTTGCTGTTGATCTACTGAAGTTGATTTTTGTTTTTATCTAAAGGAGAGAGACAGAGAGAGAAAGGTAAAATATTCTATGAATTTGATTAGCATCACCTTTTAAATATGAGCAGGAATTAATTATTCAAGATTGGAAAAGTGGAATTAAGATTCAATACAAAAAAAAGCATTTATGCTTCTTTTTATGTTTCTATTTTTGCTCAATTGAATTAGCAATTAAGTTCGATTATCCCCTCCTCCCTTTCGGCTTGGAAAGCTTTAGAAAATGTTGATTCATCAAGCTTTAAAGAAAATAAATAGATTTAATTTGACCTCTGTAATTAAATAAGGAGATAGAAATGGATGTAAAGCTTTAAAAAAAGAATTCAATATTTTGGTTTATTCTTAATAAAAAAATATAAAAAAATGATAATTTCTGGAGAGATTATTAGT
>Ga0302271_10001804_pt1 | contig 20147 bp, 11 predicted proteins | sample III_Bog_N1_1_FD_198767 | JGI IMG/M metagenome (GOLD analysis project Ga0302271, IMG submission 198767) | Peat permafrost microbial communities from Stordalen Mire near Abisko, Sweden - III_Bog_N1_1 | ecosystem: Environmental > Terrestrial > Soil > Wetlands > Peat | place: Sweden: Abisko... | reverse complement strand
AATGCTGTCAATACATAGTTTGCACCTGATTCTCTAATTGAGTTGCCGCTAAGGTCCAAACTTAGACTCGAGAGATTGGTGAGTGCTGATAATGCTGTCGATACATAGTTTGCACCTGAGTCTCCAATTGAGTTGAGTCTAAGGTCTAAACTTAGATTCGAGAGACTACTCAGAATAGAAATTTAATTAATTATCAACTCAAATGCTATCTTTTATTTTGTTGGAGCCATTTTAAAATAGCAAATTTACTCTCTATTCTTCTAATTAAAAGGGTAATCTATTTATCTTGAATAAGTTAACCCATGACTTTTTGAATCAGCCAATATTGTTGAAAGATGAATTCTGTTTTTAGGTAGATAAGCTAATAGATTCTTTACGATATAATAAATCTAACTTTTTCTTTCGATTTTTATTTCTTAGTATTCAATAAAAGGCTCTGAGTAAGGTTTGAGTAAGGTTGAATGCTTAAATATTAATTCATTTTCTGAAAAATTGAGGTAATTATCCAAAACTAGGAGACAAAGACCAAGAGAATAAGCATCTGTTTTTTTCGTTGTAGGATGTAGAGCGTTAAATCTTTCTGGAGCGTAGTAGGAATATGTACCTAGTTTATCAAAGGAAATAGCACAATTATAAGGAGGTAGCAGCTCATCATCATGATTTTCATTTAATAGCTTCCAAACATAATTTTATTCTAGTTGAGCAGCTTAGTCAAAGTCAGTTAATTTAACTACAATCTCTCCTGTCGCATCTTCCGAAATTAGAAAATTGTCTAATTTGATATCTCGATGAAGAATATCTAATTCATGCAGATAATTTACACTATCAATCATCTGAATACACAGGTTCATCTTCAATTCAGGAGGGTATGGTGTATTGTTTAGGCATTACTCATCTAGATATTGAGTTAAGGAAGATCGACATCTCTCCATTTCAAAAACGACATATTCAGTATTATTTTCATCCTTTATAAATTGATATCCATAGAATTTTACTATCCTAGGCATTTGACATTTCTTCAAGATATCGATTTATCTGAATATTTCTGCTTTATTCTCGCAGCGACATATTTTCAATGCTGCTTATCTTGATTATCTTAAATTCATTCCTCCAATTATGAGCCCTGCAGAACCCGCTCCTAGTATTTCGAAATTATCATAGTCACCTTTCTTGAAAAGTGCTTGAAGAGCACCTTGAGCTTGAGTTGATGTTAGAGCGTTTTAGTTATCTTATTTCGAATAGGAATCAAGGAGAGCATCGATTTTATTTTTAGTAGTTTCTTCAGAAGAAGGCAAAGACACTAAGACAGACTTCAACTCCTGGAGTTATTATGATTTCTTATCCTTTGACTTGAGAATAGAGGAAGGAAGGAGTGACAGTTAATTTCCTTGGATAATTGAATATATTGGAATGTCTTACAAGATATCTCTTTGCTGTTTAAGAAGATCTAAGAGAATTTGGTAGGCGGTTGTCCTTTCTTAGTATTTTGGTTTTAATAAAGTCGAAGCGATTTTAAAAAGTAACGAAGTAGTATTCAAATTGTGGTTTGGGAAAATCCCTTATCCTTGCTAAAGATTTCCAAACTCTGCAGCACTGACCTGAGAGTAGTCAAATTTGGGACTGTTATCTAGTTATACAATTACGATTCCTAATGAATAGAGATCTGATTCTTTTCGACTCTATCCCTGATAAACCTCTGGAGCAGAGTAGCCAAGAGTTCCCTTTCCAGAAAGATAGCTCTTTGAGCCTTTCTAATCAAATTGAGAAGCGAATCCGAAATCGCATAACTTGAGAATAAGAAATCCTTCCTTTTCTTGGAATAAGAAATTCTGCGGTTTGATGTCTCTATGAGCAATATTTCGCTGATGAAGGTAGTTTATTGCATCTACCATTTATACCACCATAATTATCTTCATTTTTTCTTCCATAACGATCTATTTTTTTCTTAGAAAATCCAAGTACTCAGCCAAATTACCCTGACATAATTCAGTTTCTTACACAAAATAGCGGTTCACAGTCTCAACACTTCCAAGCCCTACAGATTTCTCTTCTTCCACTTACCCACTTACATCAACAGATTCATTCTCATCTTTCTCCAATTCTTCCGTTAAAAAGAATGAGCTATTTAATTTGATAATATACTCACTTGTCTGTAGGGACTTCACAATCCCATATTCTCTTTAGATTGCTTCGATTGGTTTCTAGTTTGATTGATAGAATTCGACAATCTTGAGTGCCACATACCCAGAGTCATTTGTTTTTGCTTTCAGAACGAGAGAGGATCCTCCTTTACCCAGGTACTCAAATTACGAATAGCAAGATCGTTATTCAGTTAGCAGCGTAAGAATATTCTAGATGACAAGGTAATTGCTAAACTAAGTACCCTATGTATTTGTTGCAATTTTCTTTGCGAGAGTTTAGATTTGTTTTTGTGAAAGAGTCATTTGTTCCTTCTTTTCTACGACAGTTTATGTTGTTTCCTTATTATTAGCAGCGCTAAAGCAGTTTTTCAATTATTTTCCAGTTTATTTAACTTTGATATTTGGTGGGGGTGTGAAGAGATATTTCACTATTAAGAAAATGCGAATTATAAAAGAATATTTCCCATTAATAATAAAAGACATTATCTCACATTCTTCAGGTAAAGATAAAAATCAAGAATCCTTTACCTCCCTCCAAGTGAGAATTCAAATATTAATTTATCAAACAGATAATCACATTATTTAAATTATTGAAGATAGGTTAATCAATTAAAATATAAAAATGCTCATGATAAATTTACTGTTTTTAAGCTTGCAACTCTTCTTCCAATTTTCGTTAAACCATTCATTTTATTAAAGAAATATTTCTTAAAAATTATTATGCATGTTAAGAAATTTTTCAACTTAAGAACTGAGATTTGCTTCCATAAATTTAAGCAGCTATCTCCACCAAATAATTTTTGATTTGAATTTTTTTTTATTTCACTTTCTAGCTCGATTATCCTATCAGATTGAGTCTTAATATACATATCCTTTTTGATACTTTTTGTGTAAAGTGTCCCAAGTTCTTTTGAGAAAACTATTGGATTTATCTGAAGAAATTTAGATTAGAAACTGTACAACAAGGAGCTGCCGTTCTTTTGTCTTGTCTTTTCGAGCAACGAAGGGAATATTAGTTAGGGTTTATTATTTTGTTTAGATGAAAAATAGTTAATTGTTTACTTGAATGCAATGATCTTCAGAGCGAGCGAGAGAGAGAATAGCTTGTAAGTTGCACAATCCCTTCATAGGATCTAACAGTTTACTTATCTGAAGAACTGAAGACATCAAAATTGCACACTCAAAATGTAAAACAGTGTTTGAAAATATATTTGAAAGTTAAGCATTCCCTGTGTAAAGTGAAAATCAATGGCTGATTATTAATCAAAATGAATAATTCGCGAAACAATCAAGATTATCTTTTAATTTGACGATTTTTTTGGGGAATAAATAGACAAAAAATACTTTGTTTTAGCCCGACTACTTCCTTATTCCTCTATTCCCTCCTGATTTTTAGTTTGAGTTTTAAAAATCATATTAACAATATAGCCTTCAGTATCAGAATGTTTATTATTCCATTCAAAAGTTAGCTTTAAATGCCTTCTATTATGCCCAAAAGATAAACAACAAACTTCCACAATCAAAAAAATAAAATAAGTTCTTGAATTCATAACAATAAAAAAATAATATCAACCTCCTCTCTCTTTTGAAGTTCTTGAATATCAATTTTTCTAACCATAAAAAGGATTTTCTATTTTTTTTTGATTTGAATGGCACTAGCAATACCAGAGTTATTCTTTATAATAAGAGGGCATTGAGGATTAGCATATCGCACAAGCTGGCCTTCTTGAGCCAGATCGTATCGAGGAACCACTAGGCGCAGCAACTTTCGACAAAGAGCCATTTTAGTTGTCTGGTTGAAGGTTTTTGTTCTGTCTTGTTTCAGAGGGCATGGATGGATTCCAATTTTCTCTTTTTTATTGTAAGTTAATAGTGGCAGAAGGATAAAGACGCATATTAAATGAAGGCTATTCTTTAATATTTGGTGGATTTTATGTATTAGAGGGAGGATATTTTTAAGGATTTTGGGTGAATGGAGGTTTATTCAATTCTAGATTGTTGTTAGGGGTCTGAAAATTACCAATACCCCTCACTGAATTTTGTATCTGAGTGGACTGGAATTGATTGTTTACTAAAGAAAAAGCTAATTATTGCCTATCATTCTATTCAAAGCTAGGTTTTACATTTGCATTATTAGTTTCACTAGCTTGTTGCGGAGCTTTCCACCCAAATGTGCCTTTATTAGTACTTTGAATCTGATTACTTTACTGAGTGGCTCTAATCTAGGGTTCTTTATTCATAATATTCATGTTATTATATAAGCCATTTCCAAATGAGCTTACACTAGGCTATTGCTATTAATCTTTGACTTAGTTATGAAGAGAGCGATCAAGGGCGTTGGCACTTGAAATAGGTGAACTTTATGGTTATTTATTGTCACTTGTTTACTAAGCAGGTTACAACTTATTGGCTTAAAGGATTTGTTTAAATTCTTGTTTGTTAAACGTTAATTAATTTTGATTGTTGAGCTAATTGCTACTGCTTATTTGATTTAGACAATTGGCACCTTAAGGGTTATTCATTTGTTGGCTATTTTCTTATGCTCTTTGTTGAACTAAACCACCTGGCTGTGAAAATGACTATTCGCCACTACCTGATGTATTGACATTTTATTTTATTTACTACTGTTTTTGATACTACTTAAGGATGTCCAGCTGTTATTATTATTCAGAGAACTGTTGCAAACTCTGTTTTGTTATTATCTGAGCTTATTACATTACAATTTAATTCTAGTTTTATCCTTTTCCTTCTTATTGTTTTTGTTAATCTCTCGACTGAAAGGTCACAGCCATTTTTATTATCTTTACCTCCTCTTATTATTGAGTTTGTTCTTTCTCTTGCTCTTTTGTTTATTTTTCTAAAGCCAAACTACTTTGAGCATCTTTCCAATTACTTTTTGGTGTAACTACTTTATTGCTGCTTCCTAGCTAATTGCTAGACTACGAAGCAGAAGAACTAAGATCTTTAGTTTTTTGCGGGTCTTCTTTACCAAGAGGTCTTTTACTAGAGAACATAACCTTTTGGAATCGAGTACTTTTATTTTAAGACTCTTCGTTTTTCTTCCTCCAGCACTCTTAGCACAACTCGCCAGTTAAATAAGTATTTATTACTGGTTAAGAGCATGTGGAGCATCTCAAAGTTACTTCTGGAGAAGTATATCTTATCATTATTTACTTTTTGCAATCGCTACACATAGTGGTCATTGTATCACTTTTCTTCTTGATAAAACTATTAGTACAGTTTTTCGCTGAGCATTTAAACAGTTCTTCGTCGGGTTTAATCACTGAATTCTGTGAATTTGCAGGTTATGCTTCGTTTGCGCGTCCTCGTTGTAATAAAGGAGTCAACTGCTTATTTTCATTATAGTAAGGATTGATAGGAGGCTTAAGCTATTGTTATTATTGTTGCAGAGGTTATTGCCAATTTTATCTAATACTTGATGGATTTAGATTGCTAATTTGCGGTTCGACCTAAAAATGGAAATTTTGCTCTGGTTCGTTGTTGAAAGAAGAAAATCTGCCTGTCTATCCTGCATTTCTAGCCCATTAAACCGAGTTTGGTGCCTGATACGATTGCTTTGGAGGAAGCGCTACAACATTATTTCCAATCTATGGTTGAGGAAATTTGTAATCGTATTACCCACCACTTTGCTGGTAAGAATAATTACTTTATTGTTGCTAAGGGTATTAAAGCTATGGTTGATTCTTGATTGGTTATTAAACATTGGAAAATGATTAATAATATTACTATTGTTCTTTCTGCAAAAAATTGTATTATTGAGTCTAAAACGTCGGCTACTAGGGTTATTGAGGGGCATAGTTTAGGTGATGATTGAGCCTTAGTTGGTTTGCATTATTTGGAAAGTATGGTTGAGGTAACTGAGAGATCATGTTATCTTGAGTGGTCTCCTTTTAACTAATATCAGTTTAGATTAGTCTATTTTGGGGGTTTTCTCTTTTCTTTCTTCCTTTTTTAAGTATTTATCAAATAATTTTTGTTTTTGTTTTTTCCCTTATCTGCAATCCGCTTTCTTCCTTTTTAACTGTCAGCCATATTCTAAAATTTGAAAATTTCAATGAAAATAGCTTGATATCTTCATTAGTTGAAGGATATTTATCATAGAAAACATCTAAAATAAATAATTATAGCAATGATCGAATCTCAGATAGTTACTTCTCCCATCGAAAAATAAAAAACATGAACTAATTTCTGTTTTGAAAAATCACTTAAAAAGGTTAACTTTTTCCAACAAAACGCTAACTTTCCATCATCTTTGACCTTCTAAGAAGAGCACGGAAAGGGGAAAGCGAGATTTATTCAACTTTTTCAACAGTTTTTCAGTTATTATTTGACTCGATTTACTCACTCCTTTTTGAAGGATGCTTTGCCAGTAGATTTCTTGGTAGAGCTTTTTGCTGCAGACTAAGTAGGGGTCTTTGAAGCAGATTTAGAAGTAGATGCCTTAATGGATACTTTCCCAGTGCTGGCCTTGACAGAGATAACTAAGCGTTTCTGAGGGGCTGAGCTCTTGGAAGTTGATCTGTTGACTGCAGATTTTTTAGCTGATACAACAGGCTTATGGCTTCAGGTTCTTTGGCGAGATGCCGATTTAGTTCCTGATTTCTTAGTGGAAGCCATTTTTATTGTGAGATTAGATTTGAATTGATATTACTTTGAGTAATTGAAGATATTATTGTTAATAAATTGTTCTTTTTTTGTCAGATTTGCTTATTATTTGATCTCTAACACAACTCTTCTTGGAGAAAATTAAAAAAATATGTGGGATTTAAGCTGCAATGCTAAAGCATTCAAAATCAAGTCATAAGTTTTTTTTCCCAACATAGTTTTCTTTATTATTTGGAGCCAGCCAAGTTAAAGATTTCGATTATTTATGAATTCCAAAATCTAATAATCTAAGTCTTGATTGGTTAATTTTTAGTCCAAAAAGGATATTAATTTTCTTCTGTTGTTTTCTATTTTTATTTAATAATATGAATTCATTTGAAAATACTTCATAATCCTAATAATATTCAAACTTTTCTGAAAATGATTATCTGTTTTTTAAGCAACTATGGTCTGAGGTAAGAAGGGTAGTTTTCTTCTTGGTAATTGCTACTTTTTTGGATCAATAAAATGAATGATCCTTTATCTTTTTCATAAGTGATCCTTTAAGTTTGATAGTTTTTTCTCTTCAAACACTGAAATCAGTGAAATTTCGTATGTGAATTAAATTGAAGTTATTGAAATGGCTAAAAAGACCAATTCAACTAGAGGTTTAAGAGAAACAACTTCTAAATGTGATATTGTCTTGATGGACAAAGAAATAGCTATCATTGACAAGTATGCTTGTATCTGCTTAAAATCGGAATGATAAGTTGGAGGTATTTTGAAACAAAATGTATCATTGGAAAGAGAAGAGTCTGGCAGAAAAGATTTAAAAAATATTGAATTAAAAAGGATTAATCTTTCTTAAAAAATTGATTCTTTAAGTAAACTTATCACGCAATCTAAGACATTTTATAGTGCTACTAGATATTTTCTGAAAATGCTTTAAAGATTCTTTGCCAATCTCTTTTTGTAGGTGCATGTCATTTTGTATTTTTCAAGAAGTATAAAGGTCTTTAATGAATCTGACTGGGAATCTCAGGTGAACATCTTCAATTGTCTGTGCAAGTGCATCACCACCTCGTTCACTGCCTTCTATTTCCTCTAATTCTCCTATGTTATAATTCTAGAAATCAAGTTAATCATCAATTTCTTTATCTATTTAATCTGATTGCTTTCTTCTATCCGAGTCAATATGAAACTTTGAAGGTGAATCAGTATAAGATTTCGAAGGCGAATCCTAATTATTCAGTTTCGATGCACTTAACTAGACAATTTTCGATGGGGAATCTGCTTGCGGTGGGAACAGACAAAGGGAAAATTTTAATTTCAGAGTTTAGGCATTCTTTGAGAGCACTTGAAGTCTTTGTTTATTGTTCGAAAGCTGAATTGCAAGAAGATTGCTCACGAAGAAATGATAAGCTAGATAATTATGCGGTGGTGTTTGATTTGGTGGGCCACCTTACTAGGGAGCAGCTTTAAGCGCTAACGACTTGTGAGTGTCGGATACATCTGTATTGTTAACAGAGAGTTTAACGAAATTTTCATCTTTTGTAAGTTTCGCACGAAGAAACAGAACTTTACGCGTTCCCAATTAGGACGCGCAGAGAAGCAAGTTCATTAGAATTTATCCTAATCGATCTTTGTCATTTCTCACTCTAACTGGAATCTTCTTGTCGAAATAGAATGAAATAATCGTCTCCGAGCATTGCTCGACTGTTTTTTTCACTTTCAAGAGCTCGCCTTCAAGATCAAAGTATTCTTTGTTGAGATAGAAATTTCGTTGCTGGAGAGCACGCACATCAAATACGTCGCCCATGACGTTTTTGAAGATTCTCAGCTGAGCTCGTAATGGGCAAATTATTTTTTTATATTCCGTTTTTTCAAGTTCAGCTTTTAACCCTTTTGATAAAATCAGTGCTTTATGCAAGGAGCTCTAGACTTCTGAACCTCTTAAATGAGCGTATAGTTCCTCAACTAGCGATACGCTCTGCCTTTCTAGGATTTATTCGAAGATATCTCCAGATAAATCACGAATCGTGAGAATATGTAGCATTTTTGAGGCATGTTCAGCAACACTGTATTTGGCGAGAAATACTCTGTTGGAGTTTTCTTTGAAAAGCACCATGTTTCCAGCAATCACTTCAGGCAACATGGAATAGCTGACGGCACGACGAGGAGCCAAAGTTTTTTTCTTCCCACTGATGGTATTCTTTCTTTTTTCAGCGAACATTGTGGAGCTTTTCGATCTGACTTCATCAATTAGTTCTTTCAAAGTGCTTGTCCGTTCTCTATCTATGGTGTTGTTGTTATTGCTTCCGACACCTAATTGAGTGCTCTTTCGGCTTCTGAAAAACATAAAACCATTAAATTTTTCAGATCATTTTGTCTTTTTATTAATTTGCCAATTATAATCTTGTTTTTTGATTGTTTATGTTACGCTGGAAATTAAATGGATGATAAGTAAGAAGGGAACTGTTGATCGAGTGAATCTCTATGTATTCTATTCTGCAAAAATGAAGGATGCTATTCAGCTGGTTAAAGAGGTGCTTAGCAGAAAATATCTCCTACTGAAGAGACTTCTATTTTATTATTTGAATTCGAGCTAAATTATGGAGGAAGTGTCTTGAAAATCGATTCCGTTCGTTTATTTCTCGCTTTGGTTTCTTCATCAACAGGAGCGTTTTCAGAGCCTGGAGAGATGAATGGAGAGTTACTTGATTTCAAGTTATGTGTTCTCGATTTTGGCATAGATTATCTTCTTTCTTTCATTAAATTTATGCTATTATTCATAGTCAAAAATGAAAGTTTTTTAGTCCCCATCGCTGCTCCATGCAGCGGAGACTCGGATGATTTATTCGAATAGTTATTATTGTTGCTGCCGCTATCTTGCTGTACTCCCTGAGAGACATATTATTTTTCATTACTAAGAGGTATTTTCTTCTGAGGATACAATTTGGGATTTAAATCCTATTCATTTTCTTCTTCCTCGATAACCTCATTGAGCTGGGTGTTACTTCCAGCTTTAGATGTCTTCGATGCATTATTCGAAGGGTTTAGTAATGGTGAAGGTACTTATTAACTCACAATATTCCCCGAATCCTTAAGAACATATTTCAAAAGATTTGAAATTGAAAAATCTTCTCTAGATGTTTTCTCATCGAAAGGAATATGTTTCAGAAGCTAGACTTCCTAAAGAATATGTGAGGCATCAGTGTCAAAGAGTGACAAAATATTTTAATTTGTATACACGACTGCTTGCGTTGTTGACTCAAACACAACAATTCCATCAACTTCAACGAGTTAATCGATTAGTGTTTTTTTCTCAAACGTTGTCGATGATGGATTACTCTAACTTTGAATTAACGGTATCGATAGCTTTTGGTTAACGTCAGTTAGAGGATTCTAAGGATTCGCTACGATCTGCTGCTGCGAATTGATGTAGTTATTTTATTTAGATAATTCATTTTCAAGATCAAGTTCAGAGATCTTACTCATTTGTTATTTCTCATGTCCATCATTTCCGCGAAGCAGAGGGTAATTCATACTAATCAGATCCTCTTTAGGCTCGAAGGAGTTACGACTTTCAATGAGATTTCCGTTGTTACCTTACTAAAATGGCCCGATCGAAGTAACACTAGAAGATTTTATGAAATTTAAGTTTTAAACGTTGTTGTTGCTGCTGGGGATGTTATTAACATTACTAGTATTGTTATTGTTGTTATTAGTATGATTGCTTTGAAGAAGGTTCGATAAGGAATGCTTCAGAAATCTACTACTGTTGTTTTATGTGACACTGGAGATGAGATGCTGAGATGCAGTTTTAGCACCAGTAGAAGCATTTCCAAGTTGATTATGCGTAGAAGTTTAAATTGAAGTATTATAGTAACTCATGCTCCCATTCTACTGCTTATTCACCAATCCTTAATGATTGCTGTCGATTTCATGTATCTTAACTTATTATGATTTTGGAAGAAATCTTCTAGGTTCACCAGAAATAGGCATTATTTCATCTGGTGATTTTTCTGAGCTACTTCGTAAGGGGTTCAATGCACTATCAGGAATATTATTGTTTTTTGTTGAAGGTATCTTAGAGAGGTTTTTCGATTTATCAGATAATCCCCCAATAGTTGATATTTTTATATCATAGTAAATTTACCAAAAAATTGTAATCGCAAAAAGAATCAAAAGAGGTATTTAGAATGCATTATCGCAGAAATGATCACAGCGTGTTAACAGTCTTGAGATTAAATATATCTGCAGAATTATCTTGAGTTTGTTAAATGTAGGGAGAAGAGTTGTCAGAATAAGAAAGTTGATGACTTTGAAAGATAGAAGTTCTAGCTCCTCAGAAATAGCATAATGTCGAATCGCAAGAAGTGTAGCTTCAAAGTAAAGTACATGTATCGACAGAAAGATGAGGATTTAGAAGTATTCGCTTGAGAAAAATCGGATGTTTTTGCTTGATTTTTCAGATGGAGTTCTGAAAAATATTATGAATGTAGTAATGATAATTCCAATACAGATTATGGATAAAATTGATAATAATCCTATAAACACAGCTAATTCATTATATGTGGCTTAGTCGTATGAGTTAAAGTAATTGAAAACACTTTCTCCGCTGGCTAAAAGAGCAAATAGACTACCGAATAATAAGCTACTTTGCTTCTTTTTTTCTGTTAAGGACTTTTCTTAGATGAGTTCAGAACTCTACGACTAAGAAGCACACATTTTCCCTTTACAGCAGCACCCACAGCTAAATCCATCGATAATTTATTGTTTCAATTGACGTTGTGTATCTTCATCTTTCACTAAAACAACATTACTGTATTCTTTTATTTATTCTTCACAAATATCTTCCTTATTTTTATATAATTCAGACTTAGATTGGTCTAATTTTCTAGATATTTCCTGTAACCCTTAGCGCTGGTTCATGGTCTCATCGTTATGATGCTTTTCACTTTGAAAACCGATGAGTTTATCGCTGCTTTCTTGCCTCACTAAACGAGGATTTTAATTATTTTTTACATTCGATCTAGAACCACTCATGTCTTTACTTTTCAATATCCTTTCATTACTCTCATTCTTTGCTACTATTCCTTTAGGATAATCTCCTTTGTCCTAACGAGCTACAGCAGCAAGTGAATTACTTTAGCTGTCGGTGATTGGAAAATGTATTCCTTAATTTATTGTATTGGCTGTTATGCTGACATTCATTTCTCTCAATGTAGATCCAAGTATTTCTTTGTCTTGAGCTAGTACTCCTTCATAAGTCCTTGCAAGGGAAGTAGTGATACCTCCAGGATGATTGGGGTTTAACGATGTAGTACTGGTTTTTATGAACTAAGCTGTTTGGAGATTATCTATGTTAGATTCCACTCCTGAAGCTGCTGAGTTTGCTGGAAAGAACAACTAGTTATTGCCTAGTTTCTTTTAGTTTGAGCCAATAGATGACATCTTGAATCTTCAGGAGAATCAATGGTGTTATTTAGGTGAATTCCTGTTATTTCAAATAGACTATTTTGACAACTTCAACAAACTCTTTAACCAGTCTCACTTAAACCCACAATTTTGTTAAAATATTCTTCAAATTAATAATTCTTCAGAGGATTTCACATTAAATCTAATTACGTTTTTTCTCTGGCTTTTTCAGTCAATTAAATTATTCTCAAGAATGTTTAGGAAAAAAAGATTTTCAATATTTCAGTCAAGTTTGTCATCATTATTATTCATGCAAAACAAAGCTTTAATATCCTAAAAGTTAGGTTTTTTGTTTTTTTTTCTAAATCCCTTCCTGCTTTTCCTTATTTAAATTGGTTTTTTCACATGTAAAAAATATTTTAAAAAGTCTGCAATTTCAAGTAATTAATGTGTTAAATAGCTTGCATTTTATTCTTTTTTCTGTTTTATATATGTTCATCTTACTCTATTTTTAGTTTTATCAGCCATTTAAAAAGCTCCTCTGATATACCATACAATTCATTAAATTAATTTGTTTGGCAATCTAATACCTCTTTGGAAAAATTAAACAATAAAATTCTTCTTACTATCTTTACCTTACATTCAGAAATCTCGCAGCCTTTCAAAAGTTTTAATTAACGCGTTATGAATTTTTGTTTCAATATGAAAAATGTCAATGAATAAAGCTAAAGTTTATTAATTTTGAAATAATTTATTTTGTGGTGATTTGGATTTGGAGATTGAACAATCCAAAGATAATACTCACCTCAAACAAAACACCTGAGCATAATTAGTCTTTTGTTTAGCCTGATTTATTAATTTACTTTTTACAATGCACTTTGTTTGTGAAATAACCTCTACTTCGCAGCTAAATTTCATCCAGAATCTAAAGTTAATTGTTGTTCATGATGTTTTTTTGAAAAATAAAACAGAATTCCTACTAAGAAATCATGATTTTATTCATTGTTTTTTTCATAGATCTTTGAGCATTTATCCGAGATCTGCAACAAATGATAACAAAGTATTCAAACAAAGGAACTTAGAAATCGCATTAGATTCTTCGAATATTAAAAAGTAGACTAAAAAAGGAGTGCAAAGATCCTATTTTAAAAAGTAAAAAAAGAAACAACACAAAATGTTAAAATGTGTAGCATTTAGAAGAATAAATATTTTACTCTGGCTCGTTTGGCAGTATCATTTGTTAAAGAATTGATGGGAAGGAAGCACACACCTATGGCAATAGATAGTATCACGACACACCATTCAATTAAACTGTTTTGTTGAAGGTGTTCTTAGGAGAACGAATCTTGAAATAAAACTGGTATTAATGATGCCAAAAGATTCTTTTTCCAGTGGAAGACTGTAACTAAAATCTTGCAGGCAGCTTGAATGACAAACTAAAGACCATTCAATAGGGCAAATTTCACAGCTAAACTAATAGTCATAAGCGAATATTTTTCATATCTTGAATGTTCTTGCTTTTAGCAGATCCAAACAGTTCTTGATAATAGCACCTGCCACATTGAGAAGATTGTTCTATTCAGAAATTTAAAATAAGTTTGGTGTTTTGGGAGAAAGAATAATAAATTCTTACAATGTCTGATTTCTGAAGAAAGAATGAAGAAGCAGAGCTGTGATGTTGTAAGAAGTTGCGTTGATTTTTCGCAAGACTATCTTGACCATTGAGTCATGTTCCCAAGAAATATTGAAAAGTTCTTTGTTCTGAAATATTAAAAAACAAGAGAAGAAATTAGATTTGTTGTTATTGTTGTCAAACTGGCTATTTTTAAAAAATAATCTCAATTCTTTACGATTGTTTCGTAGAACAGATTAAACGTAACTTTGTGTGGTTCTGTAAATGTAAGATATTGATTAGTTGAGATGTATTCAGCTGTTTAGAGCGCTAATTTCAAAAGTAAAGCAACTTCGAAGTGGAGAAGTATGAGAACCCCGGATTACTCTGTAATCAGATCAGATAAATGTGAGAATTCCGAATAAATGTGCGTCTCTACTTGAAGAAAGAAGAGGAATGCTTGAAGAAGATTTAGTAGAGTGTACACGTGATGGAAGAATGATGTATAAATAAGTGTGGAAGTTTTAACTTAAATGAAAAAACAGCAAGGAGCTAATGCAATGAGGCAAGTGGATACTTTGAATAAAATGGACATTCTAAATGAGCCAATGAAGAGGGATAAGAGGAAATCATTAGCTAAGATAAACACTGTTGATAAGCTCAGTAAAAATAGTAGAAATCGAGCTTTCATTGAGATCCAGTAGATAAAAGAGTTGAAGATAATTAAAGGAAAAATATTTTGTGAAATTGCATTGATGATCGTAGTGGATGGGAGGATCAAGTGGGAAATGGCTACCAAGCATAAATATAGGAGGATTTATTGCTTTTAGATTTGATTAGCTCGCATGAGAACTGGAATGATGAAGAAAATGTCAAAAAGAACATTTTTAAGATCACCGAAAGTGAACAGCTATTTTTCTTGATTTGCGATGTTTTAAGGGAGGAGTATTCGAACTAAGATTAAGTATATTATTGTTATAACCCAAAAAATACCAGAAATATGTAGCTTTTCAGGAGACTGGAGGTTAAGGTATTCCTACACTGAATTTGACTGCAGAATTAGATTATTAGATGATTATTTTAGGAGCTCAGAAGAAGATGAAGAATAATTATATTACATATTTGATTTTGCTCCTACTGTTGAAGTATCAAAACCCTGATTTGATGATCTTTAAAATATCCCTTGAGACTGTGAAACATCAGGTAATTCTATGATAACACAAGAATCATCATAATCTTCTTATTTATCCTTTATCTTTGTTTGTTGTAGCTGTTGTTTTTTCATCTGCTTTTAAAAATTATCCTTGGTTTTTTCTTCATAATGCACGAATCTTCTAAGATATCCATAAGATTCTAATATACTGATGAGAACTGGTGAAAGAGTTAAAAGTGCAATTAGGATTGCTGAGGTGACATTGAAGTCACTCCAGATTAATGTCTAGAAAAGTTGAAAATTTTGTTTAAAAAAAAGAAGAGAATTTATTGTAAAGATACATTTTACTTTCGCAAGTAAAGAGTGTGCAACAATGAAAAGAGGGAAAATAGTCTAAATCGAGAGATGATTAGAAATTGATATGCCTGTTTTGTGTGCAGCGACCATGCCCATCAGGAGATCTTCTAATAGATTCTCAAGCACTGAGAATATCAAGACACCTTCGATCACGCCAAACATGAAGAATAAACTCACTTTCCCTATCAATCCGCTCTATTTACAGTATAAAAGCAAACAAATATCTAAATTCTGTTGATTTCAAGTGTAGAATTACTTACATTGAGATTATACACGACATATTTATCGAGCAGCTTGAAAAGAACTGAGACTATTGCAGCTGCTACGGACTCCATATTTGGAGGATTAGTCTTCTAGGGTTTCTTATGGAATGTGTTAAAAAAACAAAACAAATTAGCTCTTTTTTGATTTCTCTTCTTTGAATCTAACTGTTTAACAAATGTTTTAATCAGAGATACACAAATTTAAACCAATTTGGTGTCTATTCTTTCTTAGAATTGAGTTGAAATAACATATTTTTTATGTTAAGAATATTCCTCTTTTTGTGTGTGTATCTGTCACATAAAATAAGTTCAACAAATGATAATATTTTATTGAATTCCCTGAAACTAAATATGCATTTATGCTCGGTGAATTATCTAAAGAATTCCTCATAATTTAGGTATTTTTTTGTTCATGAGTCATAAATAAATCTGAATCCTATATCTTTTTCTGTCTCGTTAACTCTGTTTTCGAGTACTAGGGTGTTCTATTGTAAACGAATTCTATCTTGAGTCAGCTATGCCACCTATTACTTAAGATAAGTGCATTCATCTGCTTCGAGATGTGTTGATTTTCTGAATTCTTTAGCCAAACGCAATGTCTCATCCATCACAAATCTACTTAAATCAGTGCCTTGCTCGTTATTGAGATGCCCGAGGCTCACTACGTCATTTCGGACATTCTGCAAATCTTTTTTGCTATCTTCTAAATCTTTCAGCAAATATTCTAAGATGTTCTAAGAAAAAAACGAGTTTGTTATAAAATAAGCATAAAGATGAGAAACAAGGAATAATTTAAGTAATAATCAAATAGGAAAATAGGTAAATAGGTAAAACTACCAGAAAAGGGCAATAAATCACTAAATAGTATTTCTTAAATATTTGGATGTTTCATAATCATTCCTGTTCTTAGAAGTGGTTGTGTGATTTGTGGCAATTTCTTTTTTCTTTTTTAGGTTTTATTATTTTTATGCAGCTTTATCTTGTTTATTTTCAATGAAGTCTTGAGTTAAACTTTTTTGTTTTTATTGTAACTATCTATTGGTAGCTCACCAAAACCAAAGATGCGTGTAAAGACCCATTAATCATTTTCAAGAGATTTCCTTTATTTCCTTTACTGATCGTTTATTTCACATTTTTAATTATGTCAATTCTTATTTACATCAAGTCTATCAAGATGGTTCTTTATGGGTAACTTAGAGGATATCTCCATTTCTGCGTTATTCTGCTGTTATCTCATATCTTCAGCCATCTCATACTACTCAGCGTAATCACCGTAATCTCCCATTTTACTTATGATACTTTGGTAGTTATGTTATCTATTTTTGAGATTTATATTATTTCAGAGAACGGCTATTTCTTATGTTTTACAGTTTTACTATTTCAAACAAAATTTCCCTTAATTGAAGGGTTCTTGTTAATTGTTTAGATGCAAGATCTTTGATTAAGCCTATTAGCTTTAATAAAATAAATTCATATATAAACAAGGCTAAAATTTTCCAAAAACTTCACCCATAAATTATTAAAACCATCAATGCAGTCTAAAGGATCAAAAAGGTTTGAAAATAATTCTAAGACGAATTACTCTCCAATCTATTTTTTTCTTCTGATCTCCCAATTTTCAAGAAGTTTATCAGTACATAAAAAGATGATTGATCCATTGGTGTTTCAAAGAGAAATCCTTGCTTTGTCAATCAGTGAAAGGGGAAAATTAATTTTCATGAAAATTCACAGCAAAAGTCTAAAATCCTTCCCTATGAAAGCCTTCACTTATTTTAAGCAAATAATCAAATCATTTAATTTATTATCATAATGTTAGACTTCTTGCGATTTCATTTCTTTGTTAGAATCTGATTTCACAATCCAATAAGCTTAACAATTGACCAACAAACAAAAATTTGTATCTAAACAACCTATGAATATAATAGCCACATAACTAGTGTCCTCTCTTGAAAAATATTCTCATAGAATCTAATGCTTGATCGAAAAAGCGATAGCCGAAAATTATATTATTGACCTAATTGTATTTGGGAGTTATCTTTTAATAAGGATCTCCTGTAAATTCCTTAGTTTCTCCTTATCAAGTATATATTCCTCCCAGTTATTTGCAGTCGAAAATTCTGTTGCATCCATTTTTAGGGGCTATTTAATGCAGTCAAAGAATAGATGATCATGCTCAATCACCATTGGAGAGTCAATCATGACAACTCCATTATCAAGAAGGTTCAAGAAAATGGCTTTCCCCTGGTGTTTCTCACTAGAATGTCTGATAAGATTTCCGATATGCCCTTTGCTGATGGCTTCTTCGTTGTTTTGAATGCTAATTTCCTCGCAAGTTATGGAGCACATCTGCTCTCCGCAAATGAGACAAAGATTCAAATCTGAGCGAGCAGCTCGTGGAAACAAATTGCATTTTCCACAGCGTTTCTAAAAATATTTCATGTAATTCTTGCGGAAATTGCTTTCTAGCTCTGTAAAATTGAAGTGATTTGCCTCCAAAAATGTCACATTCTGAACCCAATCTTAGGTTTTGCTCTGTGAAAAAACAAATAAATATTTAGTAACATAAGAGGTAGAGCAAAGGGTATTATTTTTTACTTTCTTTTGCAGTGTGAACAAAGTTGAAGATGCCTGGATCATTTCCGGTGTGATTTTCAAAAATGGTAGCATTTCAGTAAGTTTTCCATTGATGTGCTCTTCTAATTGAAAACGTCGTTGAGATGTGTCTTATGAAAATATTTCTTCTAACGCTGCACTTCCCGGGAGTTAATATATTGTGATGAGCACTGCAGATATTAGATTAATCCAAGGTTACACATAATCAATCAGCGAATCCATGAATTCTTTATTCGTGAAAAGTATCATAGGATCAGATGAATCTGGAAACGATTTGACTGCGAGAAGCGAGGCATTAGTTGCAACAATATTGAAAAATACGACCTTAGAGAGATTTAAAATATCTGCCGCTGCAGAATTCTCTTTGATTTCTGATCTAGCAGTCGTTGAAGTTGACAAAGCGCTGAGTGCAATATAAAGCACACTTTGAGTGTACATCTGAGTCAAATCAAGATAAGAATCCTACGGGAGATGTGTAGACATAGTAAGTAGATGCTAACTAAATGCTTCTAAAGGTAACAAAACACTCTTGTTTGCCATTAGAATCTTTTCGCAATATTCCAGGACTTCCAGTTATTCCTTGCCTCTGAGTAGATTCTGAATGAAAAATTTACTTGAAAGAAACAGATTACAATTTACAAGTTTGATCCGCTTGAAAAATACTCCCAGTCCTTGCTAGTAGACATCATCAAAACCAAAAGATATGCACTGCTGCAGCACACGCACTTTGCTAATGTCAGTTTTCTCGTTGTATTACATAAGTAGCATGTTCAAGAATTCCCCAATTAAATTCGCCATATCCTTAGTAATGCTATCTCGAGATGTCTGCGTTTGATTTCCAAAGTTACCCTCAAGAACTTCAGCTTTCAGCTTATCGAACCCCTCTGAGTTTTCTTTAAAATTCGTTAAGCTCTGACGCAGATAAGGTTCTAAATATGGAATGCCTGTGTTGTACAAAAATCGACATTGTATGCAGAATCCTTCGTAATTTCGACGCTCAGAAGCAGGTTTGGGAGGTATTAATAGACCAAATGTGTACTGTTTTTATCCCAAAAAATAACAAATTTAATATCAAAATCGAATGAACTAATGCATTTTCGTTGTGGTATAAATCAAAAATGTTCTTGTTGTTCGTTACTCTTTAGTTCACTCTTGCTTTTTGCCTGCAATCAAAATGGGAAGTGTGCGTGCAAGATTAGACAATATATTTAAAATCAGCTCCAATCGGTAATTTCATTTTTTTATTCGAGAACAAATCCAAATTATCCTTGTCTATGTATGCTTAGATGATCTCGATGGATTTATTATCAGGATCATGACAATAAATGCACAGTTATTTGAGATCCTCTGATCCTTAGCACTCTGCTATTTATTACTTATTCGCTTCGATAAATCCTTGAGATTTTAATTTGATCTACTCGAGAGATCTCATTTGGGCTTCTTTAGCTCTTTTTCTCAAAACAGTCTTCTCTTCATCGTCATTTGATTGTGCAGTATTAGTATTTTTAGTGTTTTCATGGTGATTATTAGTTCTTGATGCAGCAGATTGTTGCTATTGAGCTTCTTATTCATAGAAAATTGTTCTAAATACTTAAAGAAGCTCTTATATTTTCTACACAGATTTGGTTATTTCCTTATCTTCTCGGAGAGTTTGTAGGCAAGCTTCTAGTGCAGAATCAGATAAAAGTTCTTGGATGTTAATCTTGAGAGACAGTGAAATTTCGGATGAATTTGGATTGATTGACTAGGGCAATTATGGTAATTAACCGAGCTACAGAAGCATTGAAATGTATTTAAGGGAGTATTGTACACAATCGTTGAAGAATCTAGAGGATTTGAGATTCCCAGAAGATTTCGCAATTGTAGTGAAAACTTGATGGATAATCGAGGAAGTAGTTATTTAGGTGATGATTTCTCGAGCAAATGAACTTTGAGTGAGATTCTTTGGGAGTTGATTTCCAACGATAAAATCAATCTCAGGA
>Ga0302271_10001803_pt1 | contig 20149 bp, 15 predicted proteins | sample III_Bog_N1_1_FD_198767 | JGI IMG/M metagenome (GOLD analysis project Ga0302271, IMG submission 198767) | Peat permafrost microbial communities from Stordalen Mire near Abisko, Sweden - III_Bog_N1_1 | ecosystem: Environmental > Terrestrial > Soil > Wetlands > Peat | place: Sweden: Abisko... | reverse complement strand
GATTCTTTAGATTGAACGTAACGTACAGAGAGCTGTGAGAATAAGGGCATAATAATTTTTTGCTAGATAACAGTTCCAATGAGAACTTCAGCAAATGATTCCAGGACTGCTCTGACATTCTTGGCTTTGGTATCGACAAGAGCGTATTTTTGTTGAACTCCCTTGACCAGTCCGTATTGGAGAAGCTACTGAAGATAAGTCTCAGCGATTTTTTATCCAAGATAGTTGAGAGTTATGACTAATTGAGATGTGCGAACGACGAGGGATTTCTTGGTGGGTTTTTCTTCGGATTCCTGATTAGCTGAGTCTTAATCGGGAGCTGCGATGGAGAGCTTACTGCAGATAGAGCGAGAGAGTTACTCCACTTGCTGTTCGAGTTAAGAAATTAGAATATTGCTGAAGTTATCAGCGTGTTTGACTAAAGCAAGATTCTTAGCTCGTTGAAGAAGCTACTGTCTGCCTTTAGTTGTCTTAGCTGAGATTGTCTTTGTGGTTGCGGAGACTTTCGAGAGAGCTCCCTCGATTTGAGTGTCAAGAATGCTGGCAAGTTGAGATGAAGACTTGTTGATCTTCTGAGCATTCTACTCGATGAATTCATTCTTTAATCCTGTCTTCTCATACACTTTCTTGGAGAGATTGACTGATTTATCGAGCAGCCCTTAGACGTAGCTGTGGTTGACTTCAGTTGATTGGGATGATGATGGTACCTCTTCGTGGATATCTACTACTTGGCCTTCCATTTTTGTATATGTCTTTTATCTTTCTGTGAATAATAGTAATTTCTATTTTTTAGATTTGCGTGAACAAATGTGTGTGTTGTTGTTTTCCTTCTGGGGGGATCTAAAGTATTTGTTGTTTTCCTTCTGTCTATTATCAACAAAGTCTTGATATTTATTAAGTGATTTATATTTATTATTGTGAAATTAATTAGACTCTCCAGCGAGATTTTGTAAGAGCAGAGGAACTTTTGAGGTGACGTAAATAATTCGCAGCTAGCAATACGTAGAGTCAAATTACGCATCCAAGGTATTACATATAATTCTTGCAATTCTTCCAGCGCGTCGACCTACAATTCAATTTCTCTGTGGGAGCTCTTTCTCTCTTCTTTTAATTTAAACTCCCCCATTTCGTCTTAATAGTTAACATTTTTAATAAAACATTCAAATTTTCTCAATTTCTTCATTCATTTCTGGATTTTGCTTGGTCTACAATTCGCAGAAACTAAATTCGTCCTTCGGGTTGTGTATTTAGCTATCATCATTAAAGTATCCTATGCTGATAATCTAAGATACGCTTTCCTTAGCTTAACTTAGCTAAAATTGACTTTTGCTGTTAGCCATTTAAACCACCCAATCAGCTCTCTAGCTACATGCGTCTTATTAATTGGGCGTCTATACTTAATACGAATTTGGAAGATTGCGAGATATACCTTTAATACATCGCTAGTTTTCGTACCTTTCTTTTAGCCTCTTGAATCTGGAATTATTCTAACATTTGGCATTAACCTCAAGGCTAATGCTCTAAAAGTAACCAACCTGTGAAAAGTAGTTCTACTATCAAATAAACTTTAAATAAACTAAGTAGTAAATGCCCTTGTAACTTGGTTGTCCATTGCTCTCTCTTTCTCTCTGTTTTCTCTCAACTATTTTTATCCAAAGTTAAACTAACAGAGCAGATATTTTATAATATTTTTCAAAAATATTTACTAATGGGTTTTATTTGTAAAAAGTAAATACAACAACAACTTCTTTGGATTAGTTAAAAGCTCCTTGATTTAAATCAACTAAAGTACCTATCAATTTGATGTTTTGCAAGAAAAGATTAAAGAGTGTCAGAGAATTTAGAGAAAGAAAAAAAATGAACAAGGGGGGATTCTTTTTAGTTTTCTATAAATGAATTGCTTCAGCTTAATGGATCCATGTTCTCATTTTCACAAGAACACCACGATATTCTCCTCTGTAAACAGTATTAATTTGTTAGTATAAATTCATTGTAGTTTTTGTAATTGTTGCGTAAATCAATGGCACATTTCTTCATTGCATTTTTCAACCCCCAGCACTAAATTGCAAAATATTTCCCATTTAGTTTTAACTTGAATACACATTTTCACATACTACACTCTTGAGTCATCTCGAAAATATCTTCTAGAAATGAGAATTATTTTTAAAATTTAAGAGTTGTACCACTAGATTCCCATTTTAAACTTAAAAAAAATTGTGTTAATAACGATTTTCAGCTGTTTTAGCATAACTATCTTTCATTCCTTTCAATCAAGATTGCCAGCCAATTTAACTAATTTAGTTGCTAAATTTAACTTCAATAATTATCTCCTTTGAACTAGTGTAATCTATTTCTTTTTGAGAATCAACTATTTTCTTATTGATTTTATTTCCTTGTTTTAATGATTGGTGTTTATTTTCTATCCTATGAGTCATTATCCCAAGAATCTCTCAAGCCAAGCAACTTGATTGCTTCATCTGTATCAAATTAAATATTCAAAGTCGTCTACTTTAATGAATGTGTCGTCATGTCTCTTTCACTCTCACTTCTCAAGAGATTTTATCCACAAAATGGCAAACTCCAAAGTTTCTTTAGTAACTTTAAACTCAATGTACGAGTAAATTGAAAGGCTTGTTTAGAGTAGTTGTTTAAAACTCCAAAAGCAGAGAATAATTAATAATATTCTATTATTCTAAAATAACAATAAAGAAGCTACTTTTTAAAGATAAAGTCATTATCTTTCAAAGAAAGAAGGAAGGGGGCATTATTTAGCTCACAAAAGTTTATTGAAAAAAATCTGTTTTTGGCTATTATGAGATTGAATTCAGTTGGCAGATCGGATTCCAAAATATGGGAATCAGCTGCGAATGAGAAGCTTATGTGAATACAAATAAGTTTGATCTCTGAATTTCTTAAAATAATTTACTGACTCAGCACCCAAAAACAACAAACTGAGCTCTTTTGATTTTATTTCATAGCCACAATATTCTTCCCTTCTCAATATTATGCATTTTTTGAGACAAAACAAACATATCTTGATGTAAACAATGAAAAAAAAATTAATATATTTTTGTGTATTTATGCAAGAAAAGTTCTCTGGGATTTAATACAGATTTCAAATTTCTTTTGATAATTGTCTTTTCTTTCAGTATCTCAATGATAGGAACGCAGCAACTCCAGCTCTTATCCACGTGTTTTCCGGTTCTTTTGAAGGTAATTCCATGAACAATACGAAATTCGTAGAGTGACCTGTCGTTGATAAAGTCCCTGCTCTAGACACCACCTTGTAGACTGGGCAGTTATAAACACTCTCTTTGGATCCTGATCTTTCACTAATTGGAAGAAGATGCAACATTGGTAGATCTGAATACAACTCCTTAGGCATTGGCTGTTACAGCATATGCTTTCTGTAATCCCATCGAGCTCCTTCAAGATAAAGTCCATAGACATAACATCCATCTTCTGGTTTTGATGTGACTTCACTAACTTTAACATTATCAATAACTAAAAACTCAAACTACAATTTATCAATTGCAATTCCATGTCTTCTTGCATAATTCTGCATAGTCCCTGTGATAAACGCCTGGGGGAAGAAAAATCCAGAAATCCAGAATGTTTAAGGTGTTCCATTTTTTATCCAGCCATTTAGGAAATGAATCCTATCGTTCAAGTCGATTATCCATGAGGAAAGTGGTTTAAGTGATAAAAATCCTTTATCTGCCCATAATCGTGGAACTTAGTTGTCGAAGAGTGAATTTGCAATTTTTTCTAATTCTTCAGAAAGAACAACAAGACCTTTGAGACCTTTTTGAAGATTTACTAAGGAAGTTTTCATGATTTCGATCATGCGGTTGTATCTGATAAGTTCTTGGACTAAGACGGTGTTCATACTTTCATTGTAACTTGTGGGGAATAATTTAGACACTGTTTCAACATCGAATAATTCAGGTGTATTTTTGGAAATTGCCATACGGATGTCTTCAATGACTTGTTCTCTTGATTTCCCGTCTTTTGAAGAAGTCCTTGCTTAGACGGAGAGGATTGTTTCGAGAAGAACTCTTGTTTCATTTTAGGAATTTGTGATTTCGGCGTTATCGTGTAATCCAAATGCTTCTGGAGCAGGATTTAAAGGTAATTAGCTGATATAAGTAATATATTCTTCTAAAGTTGCTGCGCTTGGAGAATAGTACAACCCAGACTCAGAGTATTTATAACCATCACGTAAAGACTGTTAGATTTAGACAAATATTTTGAATAAGTTAAAAAATGAATCAACAGAAATTGTTAAAATAATTTTTGTTATTTTTTGAAATATTTCCCTCGTTTCGCACAAAACAAAAGATAATCTTACTTCTCTGTTGATGTACCCTTAGAGAATAGTCTTTATCAGCCTAACATCTTTATCATCAGTGACTCTTCCACCATAATTGATTTCAGCTCCCAGGAAATTTATCACTTTATAAGGTATTTCTTTATACTCATCTAATAGCATTTTCAGTTATTTCTTACAAACTGTCAAATCTTCATTTGTGAACTCATATGGAATATTCCAGCCTATCGGTCCGAATTTTCTTCTGTCTTAAATAATCGCATGGAATAAACAGAAACCAAATAATAATTTCTTAAAATTATCTGGTTTTGCACAATCGTTCAGCTCCGTGTCACTTAGATTCTTGTATGTTCTAAGTAAATTAGCTCTGAGTCCTTACGGTGGCTCCATTGTCATTTTGATTCCATTTTGCAGTACAGAAATAGGGAAATAACTTGTTGGCATACTAGTTAGCCATAATCTAAAGTCTTTGTGCATGTTGTCATTTAAATCCTCACAAAGTCTTTCCATGTCTGTCATCCAAGATTCAGCGAGATGACAATTTTAAAGAAGTACCCATCCACCTCGTTGAGCATTTTCCTTGATCATTTTTTCAGCTTTCGGTCCTTATCCTTATCCAAGAGAAATAGATTCAATGCGCTTTTACATAGTCATTTCATCAGCAAACTTTAAAAAATCAGCAATTGGATCGGAACCAGTAGATAGAACGAAAATCAAGGGAGTCATAATTGAAGAATCTTTATAGCATTTGGCTAACTCAAATGTGGGAACTACGATGTATTACCCACCCATGATCTCAGTGATATACGTCTGGATTGCTGGGATTAACTGTTATTTAGAAAATGATGAAAATTATGTTACAAAACTGATTATCAAAAATATGTTTATTATTTGTTCTTACCTTATCAGGACGAATAGCTTTCAAGACTATCATTTTTTAAAACGAATTGAGGCATTAATTCCAAGGTTCAGGAAGTTCCACACTCTAAGGAGTAGTGGAGTCAAAGATAACTCGATAAAGTTCAGTATTTTCAAGGAAATGTTTATCAATTCCAACAAATTTTTGAAGTTAAGCCATTCCATAGAATTATCGATACATATCCGGCCATGTATTCTCATTTATCCAATTAGTGGGGTTCTAAGCAATCTCAATATCACCTAAAAATATCCAAATCAATTGAAATAGCTATTCAAAAAGAAGAAGAAAACTAAAACAAATGGTAATTTCCTAATTATTTTTGCAAAATATGTAAATTTTGTATCTTTTAGTTTACCAATTGGTCCAGCTAGGAAGTATCTCCATTCTTTTTCATCGATTTTATTGCTGCCAAATAGTATTTTGACAGTGAGAATGAGTGAAAACAGCAGTTTATGCTTTTCAAAAAGCGATCTGCAAATGTTCTAATACAACGAATATGTGAAGTAGTTATTCAGATTATTGAGTCTTTCTTCGAGAAGAGTAGAAGAAGGTGCATTTTCAACACTCATGACGAATAAATTAGTGAACCATTACAAGCTATATTAGTACATTGGGTCAACTGTGGATAAATCTAAAATAGCGAAAAATAGTAGAGAAGTACGGAACGCAACTGGACGATAACTTTCCCTAGCTACATCAATTTAAATTTCAGTTTACTTCGACTCCTTAACTCGCTGGTTGATTTCTCCAGCAAATTTCTTTGAATTCTAAAGTTGAGTTATTAACGATTCGTCTTTTAAAATCTAGGCAATATCGGAAGTCTCAGCTAGACTCTTCAGAATTGAATCTTCAATCCTCAGAAGTTCTCTTTGATCTGCAGCATTCCTTTTGACAATTTCAATTTTTTTACTTTCAAGATTAGGATTTTCAAGAGCGACAATCTAAGCTAGCATCTGCTCTTCCAGTCCACTTGCAGTGATAGCAAAATTGATCATTGTGACTTTTACAAATGTCTCAGGTGGATAATGAGGGTTTGACAATGTTGTAGTTAAAAATAATTTAAACTATTCGGAGTATTACAGATTCTTATCACCGATTGTAATTATCAATGACGTTCCAGATTTTGTTGTCTACTACCCAAGGATCGGTTCCAGAGATGGATCTAACTCAATTCCAACATTTTCCATGAGAACCCATCTTCCAAATTGCACAGATAACTCCATAACTTTCATGAGATTTTGATCACTTGCTTTGATGATCTCAATACCTTCTTCATGCTCTTTTCCAAGATTCTTAATGAATTTATTAGCTTAATACTATGGATCAATCATCAATGGCCATCTTCTTGTTTTATTAATAATTATTCCATTTTCTGTAGAAGTTTCGTCTTTAGGCAATCCTGCTATATTCCACTGCTAAATCGTTACAGGTACACCTAAAAACCCACGCATTGTGATATTTTTCTCAAAAGGGATCTAATCGATCTTTAAATTAAGCTATTCTAACCAATGCTACTCTAACCGTATTCTAAAATGACTTGTAAATGGCCCAGAATAAGTTATCATACCAGCTGAAATAATTGAATGTCCAGGAATCAACAAAGACGATTAAGACAATTTTTCAATATCTTTCCCCCATCTTTCTTTTTCTTCAGATAATCCATCAGTTAGTTTCTAAGCCCTATCGAGTTTAACTTAGCAATCATTGATTTGCTTAGTCAGAGCTTCTTTTTGTGCAATTTTTTCATCAAATGCCTTCTACAATTCAGCAATTTTCTAGTTAACTTCTTCTAACGCATCTTTCTTGAGTTTAAGCTCAGCAGTTTTCTCTTCGACGAGCTTCTTCACAGAGATAAGCTTCTCTCTCAGTGGCTTCGTTTCCGTGAAGACTTTGTAGTAGTCAACCATCGCTTTCACCCATAAAAACAAATATTTACATGCATAACTACTGCTTTCAACTTTCGGGAAGTTAAAATCAGGCTGAGACATAACTTTCTACTCTAATTTAGCGATTGTTGCAGGCGAAATGTTGTCTTTATCGTAGTTCACCAGGCAATCCATGAGTTCCCTTGTGTTACTGAGAAGATATCGTTTAGCAGTTTCGAAATAATTTTCTTCTTTTTTTCCAATTTAGCCTTCTTTATTCTGCATAAGGATTTCACCACCATTTTTCTTGATTCGATCTGTATTCATTATCACAACAGCAGCTAAGGTAACTTTCACAGCATTCGGAGGCGAACCCATCGATTTAATCTCATTTAGATGATCTGATTTCAATTTCTACACTTCCAGCAATGTCTAATTCAATACTTTATTAGCATCTGCAACTGCTGATTCAGCCTCTTCAGCTAGTTTTGTCGCTTCCTTTTGCTATTTAGTTGCTTCAATTTCTTCAACTGCAACAATCTTTTGTTTCGCATCTGCTTCTGCTTTATCAATTTTCAAATGTTCCATCATTTTCTCTGTTTCTATTGAGGACTGCTCCAGTTTGGGTTGCATTTCTACAAAAATTACGATAAAAAAGGCATAATTATTCATTCTCAGCTAAACAAAAGTAATTTACCTTTGAGAATGATTTTCATTTCTGCAACAGATTTATTTGCTTCCTGCAATTTATCTAATCCACTCTTGAGCCTTGTAATCTAGACCTTTAAATCAACCTTCTTTTGCAGCATTATTGTCCTGAATATCGATAACAATTCTAAGTAAGATGTTGGTGTCACATAGTTATGTCTCCTGAGCTGCTCTAAATACTGCACGGAGACTTTCTCTACACTTTTATGAATAGTCTTAAACATATCAACGAAAATTTCAACTTTCCCTTCAATTTATAATTCCTCCTCGTACTCTTAAAGCTACCCTTTTCCAACACCAATAAGAGCTTCTTCCGGCCATTCACTAAACCAATCGATAGTGCAGTTATTCACCAGCCCAGGGAACATTCTCAATCGAGTTGTAAACGCTGAACCTAAAGGCGACATGGCAATTATTATGTGGATATTTTTACGCACTCGGACTAGATACTAAGTAAAAATGTTCATTTTCGTCGGCTGCATGTTTCTCTTGATACATTCCGTCTTGCAAGCGCTCATAATGTCCTCTTAATCCTTTGAATAAACACCCAAAAATGTAAAATTTTACACAAAAAATATTTTAGGAATTATTTTATTGCTGTACTTTATCTTGATAGATCCCTGTGACATCTCCGGAATTAAGAATATTATTGAGATCTTCCATCATTTACTCTCGAATGATTTGAGTATCGCAGAATAAGAACGAAATCGGCTTATTTTCAATACCAGCAAACATCAGAACTTTCTTAAGATCATCGCGCCAAGCTCTCACTGAGTAGTTCTTCACAACTTCGATTGAAAATATTTTATAATTTGTCAAAAATGTAGCCATTCTAGCTAACGATTATCTCCCTGAACCACCAATTCCAAGTAACAAAGCATGTCCATTTGGCAGTCTAATAATCCTAGCAACCCTAGCAATGTGCTCACAGGCATCTAAAAACATAACTAACTTCATAGGAGCTTTTTACCCACCAAAAACAAATGAATTATCCGAGTTGTAGTCTTCTTAGAACGATTCTAATCTGTTAAGCATTGCTTGAAGATCAGTGATTTACGTGTAGACCTTTGGTTCAACTTCTCTTCCGTTCATGAAATCGCAGAATATCAATCTCTCATTGTTCCCAAGGACATTCTCTGCAGTTTACTCGAATAAATTAAATTAACTGCAGAGAAGTTATTTGAGATATTCTCGATCTTCTAACGTTGTTAATCTATCACTGAAGACTCTCATGTTCTCATGATACCATAATCTCACGATAGAAGGGAGATCTGGGACACTTGATGGATGTGTGGAGCAAATACCTTAGATGACTCTCCAGATTTCTCTGAGATTGAATGTATAATGAGATTTTGACGGTGTTGGCAGTAATTCATTTTTAACTTTGCTGTAGACTGATAAAACTCCTTAAACTAGGTTGCTAGTTTGAGTCTTAATATCATCTGCGTGCCTACGGAGAAAGAAGTCCACTAATGTTTAGAAGATACACTTAATCGTGTTATCGTCGAGCTCAGTGTATCCAATAATATTGAAATGTCTCACCATTCGGTTTGTGATGAATGTTCTGCCACCTCCTGGAGGTCCCATTGCAGTTAAGACAATCAATTCTTCCATTCGCATGAAGAGCAGATCTCTTCTGTTATACCAGCCATCATGATCGAGATATTACCTGATTAACTCGATTGGTGGTTGAGCACCGTATTCTTCTTTTTTGGGCATATTCAAATCGTCCACAAAAATAATACATTTTTTCCCAATAGGAGGGCCAAAAACACCTTTTCTTCTCTTGTCCATCTTGTTGTCAATTGTGTCCTGTAGATTTTGAGGAAAGAAAAAATACAAATATTTGGTAAAATATCTTTTATTTGTGTTCTAAATTCTTTTTTTGTTTACTTATGTCTGATTGGCTGATGTTTGTGCTGAGAAAGTAATCGAGATATACTAGTAGTTATCAGAGAGCTGCGTAGTCAGGAGATTAAATATATTCTACGTTTTAGCTGTTCCTGTAGGACCTGATGACAGCACATGGTAATTATTCTAAATTAGTAGCTTTAAAAGATAAATATTCCTTGTGGAATCCTATGTTGGTATCATAACTTCATGGTACGCTAATTTACTGTCAACTTTAAAATCAACATTACGCTCTTCCCATGTGTGATACTATTAGTCAACAAGGCTGTATTCATACTCATAAATATTCATTTCCTCTGTTAACGGTAGAGCTGAAGCGTTTTTTACTAGCTGTTAATGAATGAACACATTAAATTTTTCTCTTCCAATTTCATCAGTGGTGCATCCAACAGACCAAGTCAGCGCAAAAATAAACAGTGGCTCAATCATTTATGTAAAAGTATCTAAATCTTCTTGCGATACTTTTTTAATATCAGTTTCTGCGAAATTCACAATGAAGCAATTTAGAATACGATGCAGTGATTAGACTAGATTATTGTCCTTCGTAGCTACTGGTTCTCGTAGGTTATGACGCATAAACTCCAAGCTGCTTTCTATGTAAAGATCGCTGAGGGATTTGAGTTTATTGATAATCTTACTTTGACTTTTTACATTCTTTGGAATACTCAGCAGCCAACTTTCAATTAGCGGCTACACACCTAAGGATTCTGGTTCCATGTAGATCATACCGCAGCGACTCACTGTGGCTGGACTTGCAACTGTTAGATCTTCAACCTAAATTAGAAAAAAATCCCAAAAGTTAATAAAAAGTATTTGGATTTTTCGAAAAAAAAACAGTATTTAGCAAGCAAGTTTAATACTTCGAACATCATTGTCATGTGAGGAGTGAGTGTAAGGATTTATCCACTGTTTAAGCATAATTTCTTGTTGTCATCCAGTACAGTATTCATTGATTCAATCCATATTGCATCAACAGGACCATCAAACATTACCCTAGGGAAAAAATAAACAAAATTAGATAGGGGAAATTCAACCAAAACAATGAAACTTTATTAAATTAATACCAATGCTTATCGGTGGAGGTATCCTTGCAGCATTCTCTAACACGATATGCTAGAATTCCATCCGTCCATTCATGCGTTTATTCATTGAATTGCCCATAAAGTTATCCCATTGTGATGCTCTTCGGATTCAAAATATGTACATTTACTTTAGCAAACCCAGCATTTTCTAAGTCGCTCATGGCTTTTTGCAAGACTTTATAATTAGAAGTTTTTCCACCTCCTGTTGGACCAACAATCATCAGGCCATGTCTGACTTACGTTGTATCGTAGAGCTGGATGATCTTAGAAACAAATGGCTCAGTAGATTACAAGTTGAACTTCATGTCACTGCAGACTTTCGAGATCTATGGGATTAGATTGCCATAATCGACAGAAGGCTTCGAAATACCAGGGAATAAGTCCATCATGATATTTTCGAATAATGGCAAATCGTCTTTGAGAAACTTAGGAACATTTACATCTCTTAACGCTCTCAGGAGAAGTTATTGTTCGTCTAATAGTGGTTCTGCAGCTTTAAGCAAACCAGCTGCGTTGATAACCGATCTAACTGCTCTCATTCCGTAATCGTAGTGATCTTAAGAAGAAAGCTATTCTGATGATAATTTGAATGTAGCTACCATCTTCTTTGCTAATTATCTTCCTTAGCTAAATCCAAAACTGTAGAGCATGATTTCTCCAATCATAGCATAATCTGGAACCATCATTGCCACTGATCTAAAAAGGGCTTTGAGATTATCTGGTAATTCTGTTCTTCCAGCGTATCCCGGATTCATGGTGATAAAAACAGAAAATGTAGGGAGAATCCTAATTATACTTCCTTCGAATTCGACAGTAGGACTGCCTTTTGCTTTTTCTCCAAATAAAACGAGTAATTACTACGCAATAACTGAAAGCACTTCAATATTAATTCTGTTAAATTCATCGAAGCAACACCAAGCACCAGCACTAGCTAATCCCTTGAAGAATTTACCAATCATTATGTAATCCATGCTATCACTGCAATTAAACACAACGCATTGTTTTGCTAATGCCTTTGCTAGATCCTTTGTTGATTCTGTTTTACCTGTTCCGGCTGGACCTGCAGAAATGATAAAATAAACAAAATTTTTTTAATTAGAAAAAGAAGATAATTTTAGCGTATTTTATTTATATTTTTGATAATTTTTATGTTCTCTCAACCTGCAGGTGCTCCTCCTAGATTCAACTTGAGTGCTCCCATCAGCGTCATGTAGCATTTATCTGTCAGTGGTGTTATCACAAGTCTCAATGTATTTCCAAGATATTCATATCCATATGGAAAATTAGTTTAGATACATTTCACCCTGCATTCATCATCTTCCCAGTAATACCTCAACTATGAGATCCATTCAAATTCCTAAGCATTTTTGACATTTTCCCGCCAGAGTTTTTCCACAAGATCCTTGGCATGGACATCTAAGACAATTAACGCATTTAATGTAACTTTCTGCTATTTTGTGAGTTTTTTCCTAACTAGAGTTACTAAATCATTTAAATAAGTCTCCAGAACACTCCAATATTCCTTAACACCTTCCACTCCATTCTAAAATGCTTTCTCGACATCGCTTGTCCAGACAATCTACGACCCATTTAGAATACATTATCCTGGATGGCAGAGTACCCATTCATCTCTTTTTTTCGTTTAGTAATCAGTCACTGCATTTAACAAAGATTATCTCACAGATTTACACATCATCGTTTCAACTTCTCCCATCCAATCTTCGACGTTCTTATGGTTCGGATCAACATGCTTAACAAAATCAACTTTTTCATTCTCAGCTGAGAACATTGCTGTGATTTTCTTCGCGGCATCAAATTCAATGAGATTGATGTTCTCAAAGACTTTCTTAAGATGTGGCTGCACTGCAGTTGGCTCTTTTGTCTAGGAGAGAATCTCCAATAGATCATCGTTCGATAAGAAGTAAAACCTTGCAAATTTATCTCTCTTTTTTTCTAGATAATTATTCAATTCTTTCTAGATAATCTCTAAGTTTTTGTTAGCTTCTCTTAGTCTTTCAAGGAGATTCTCCTATAAGCACACGTTCTTCACGTTTAGAATAACCTTTGCTTAACTCATTGTGTGCTTCCAAGTTGAATCTACTGTTCTGAATTTCTTCGTTTCACCTGGTAGTTACTTTGCAATATCTTAACTGTCAAATATCGGCTGTAAATACATCCATTAGCCTTAACATTTTGCCCATTCTTCTAAAACATCCGAAATCGTCTTCAGCGCTGAATTCCAATTAATAATTTCTTCTTCGAATGGTTTTTTAAACGGTGAAAACTGCATCGCTTATGTGTTCATTATGTGCTCATCGAGGATCAACTAAATTTCATCGTAGCCTCTGATAATAAAACTAGTTTTATATGCTATCACAGTGAATGATATATCCTCCCAGATTCTCTTCATCTCCTCCAAACCAAGTTAAATATTATATTCCTTAAATGCCCGCTCTCCTATTTCAACACACGCATCGATGTGTTCCAGTAAACCTAACTCTAAGACTTTACTGAAATTAAACCCTTCCACAGTTGGTTTTATTTCTTTCCCTGCTTTAGCTGAGACCTACTGCCAATGTCTGTCCATCATACCATTCTTTCTTAGCGCTACAAGTAATGGGACTTTTGGTTTAAATTCTTCCAGTTGTGCTTTCGTGTTGATAGCTATTTTGAGCACTTATTCAATACCTCTATCTCTTAAGAATCTGATAACTCCAACCATAAGTTTAATCGATTCATCAACGAATTTTTCAGCATAAACAGAATCTAACTTATCCCACTGAATAGTCATCCATGTTTGGTGATTTACAACCCATGTGTGAAGAGTTATCCAAAGATTAGAGTATGGTTAGAATTCACGTTGCATTGTATTTATTTTCGAGTAATCGGTTGTTTCCATTCCGAAAAGTGCTTCCCTTTGATTAAACTTCCTAGCATCTTCAGTGAATTCTATTAAACACTTGTTTATGTCCCTTGCAATCCCCGCAACTTCCTCGTGACTTTTTGAATCAACGTACTAATCGAAATTAGAGATTGTTCTTTCGAGATTATCAATGACTTCCTTGAAATCATCTTAGCTACCATGCATTTCTTCTTCAAAACGAACTTGTTCTTTCTCTAATTGCTTCTCTCGACGCTCAATTAACTCTAGACTTTCTTTTGGAGCACCATAGATGTTCCATTTTCTGTCTAAATCATCCTTTGAAAAGCTAACAAAACAATTTTTACACATAAATCAATGAAAAAAGCACATAAAACTCATGATTTAAAATAAAAAAATACTAAAAATTTAAGGATTAATTGCATTTTTCCAAGCTTACCGGTAGTTGAATTACTCTAGGATAGCAAATACTTCAAAGCATCTCTTTTATTCTACTTTTAGCTTCTCAATCTCAATAGGTATGTTCTTCATGTATTCCCTTAATTCCGTTAATTATTCTATGTCTTTTGGGTTTTCCTTAATTTTTGTTTGAATCATCACATAAGAATTGAAAATATACTGAGTATGGCTTCTAGCTCTCTTCGCAATCATATCGATGAGGTTCTTCTACAAGAAATAGTATTTTTCACAAAGATAAGCAAGGATCTCCTTTGTTTAGATTTAAAAATAAGACACATGAATTTTCTCAGGCAACCCTTTACGCAATCTCTCTTCCTTCTCACGAGTCTAATAAATCGGAAAAAAACAGCAAAAAAGATGTTAAATTTTGCATAATAAAAAAATTAAAAAAGGTGAAAATTATTTTATTAACCTTGAATATTTCATCTTAGATTTGTTCGATTTCCCATGGTGTCTCCAACATTTCAAGATTCCTGACGAATTCATCTGGATTGAGCTGTAAGATCTCCTTGAATTCACCAAATGCTTCTAAATATTCATTTAATGGTGTGATTCCATCAATAAATTTCTCCTTGATGAACTCCAGCATTTCCCAAATCCATTTATTCTCATCAGGGTATTTCTTAGGTCTAAGGTTAGGATCAGGAGTTACAGGTCTTTCTCTGGGCTTTATCGGTGCTTTTATATGCGCTTCTTTCTAAGCTGATGCATGCAATTCAGGTAGTATTTTAGGCTCTAGATCAGGAATCTTTCCAATCTCCTCCAATGCTGTTTGATAATTAAAAAGTAATTGAATTTTTACTCAAAAAAAATCAAAACTATTAATTATTTCCACTGACCTTTTTCAAAAAGTGAAATAATCATTTTGACATAGTTCACAGGAGGCACTGAGAAGAGGAATTCCTCATCATTTTAGGTTTTGATAAGATCAATTGTGAAAAGAGGAGAAATCTTTTTGTCTTTTAATTTGAAAGGATCGTTTTCATTCAGAGAATCAGCAGAGATTTCTTTCTTATTATACTCATTTGTGATTTCAGTCACATTCTTTATTGTAACTTTCTCAGGTAAGAAATGGATTAGTTTAGCTTGCATCTGATAGAAACACTTCTTTACCATTGTCAAGACTGTATCCTATTATTGTGAGAAGAGAAAAAAAGGGATAAAACTGCTATTTTTTTACTAAATCTAATAAATACCTGCATCATGAGTCTGACAACTGTGAGGAATCTTTTTAGCTTGCCGAAATTATATGTATTTGGGTTCGTTTCTTTCATGTTAAACCATCCTTTCCCAACTTTCTCAAAATTAGTTTTAATGATTTTAATCAGATCTGAGATCCACTGCCCTTTCAGATGATATAAAGTCTAACTTGTTGAGGATTCCTGAATATGCTTAAATTCCTCTAATACTAGTGGACCTTAGATGTCAGGGTTAAAGATATTCATTTCTAACACTTTATTACATTCCACACGGATCTCCTGCAATGCTTTTATCACCTTTTAAATAATAATTTTTACAAAAAAAATTCAATTTTTCTCAAGATTTTCAATTCTAATTCTCCTTCAATTCCAGCTTAAAATTCCACACAAAAAATCCTTTACTTCTTCTTTAATGAAAAGTGATGCAAAACAGAAATCTTAGAATGTCTCATTGAACTCCTTTGGTTCTTCGTAATTTGGTCTGGTGTAATTCTCCATCCAGACTAGTTTTACTCCTTTATGTCTCTCTAAAGGCATGATTCCGAGATAAGGAGCAGGTGGCTTTTTTTCTTAAGGAGGAAGTTAGAGACTTTTCGGGAAAAGATCATCTTCAGCGGGATCAGTGTCTTCCATGTATTTATTGAAGATAATCCTGTTCATAGTGCGACAGTAATCATTATTGACTTCGATTATCAGCTAAGTTGTGTCCATATTCTCTAGTAATTTAGTTTTTGAAAGAGCTTCCAGTCGTTTTTTCTGTTCAGTATCCAGTTCGCTGAGGTCTTGAAGAGGCATGTTGTCAATGTAGTAGTTGTATCTGATAAAAAAAATAAGTTATTTAATAATATTTTAGGAATCTCACCCATTTTACCTAATAATTGAATCAGCATATTGCATTTATCTGAATGCATTTGCGATTCTTTTGGAGAATTTCCTAGGATCTTCTGCATTCATGCAGAATCTAATTCTATGTAATTATTCAGAAAGATTATTGTGAGTCCATTTGACTTAATAGACATCGAGATCTTTATCATAACTTTCAACTATGCAATTTTTCCATGAAAACACATTAGCAGCATCTTGAAATAATCCTTTAGCACCAAGCAATCGGGTCTTTCCATCTTCATCGATCTTTTTGTTCATCCACTCATCTGGCTGGTAATCGTCGAAAGTAGTATCGTCAAATTATTCTAACTTCAACCACTAGAAATTCTCTCGTTCTTAGTTGAAGTCGATGTTCTATGGATAATACACAAATACAATGTTAGAAATGTGATTCCTGGCTTGTCATTGTCAGCCTGTGTAAATTAAGTGCTTTTTACTTCATGTACAAGTAGATCTTCAATTCTAAAAGATGCATATTCCTTCTTCTTTCTGTCAATAGCAACTTTTCGAGGCACTCTTCCTGGAATAGGAACATATGGCTCTAGAATCTTAGGATCGATAAACAGATCTACTTTTGGAGTGCTCTCAGATTGCTCAGATCCAATCGGCTTGAATTTATTCGGTCTTGAAAAACTCTTTTATTCTTGTTAGGTTTAAGTAAAAGAGACATTTTGGACATTCCTGGTTGCTGAGGAAAGCCTCTTTGGTAAGGGAATTTCAATAGGAATAGCTGTTGAAGTAGCAGGTGTTGGAGGAAGAGCTTGTCTGTTTCCTTATTTTCCTGATTAAGCTGATGGTGGAGGTCGAGGTCTACTTCCACTTCTACTTGCTAGATTGAAAGCTCTAGGAACACGTTATTTCTGCTATGTTTAATAGATAATAGATGTGTCAGGTCCTTGCATGCTTTTATCCTATTCATGTCAATTAAATTTATTAGCTCATAATTATTTGTTTTGCTTTTTTCAATTCTAATTAGAACATCTTTACTTCATAAGTCTTTGAATTAGCTGGATTAATGATCTCTGAGTAGACACCACGATATCTAAATCCGCTTGTGAATGAAGTGTTCTTTGGATCTGAAAGATCGATACCTTTCTCATTTTGAAAGGTTGTGTTCATCACTTCTTCCAAAGAAACAACAGGTTGTTCTGCGGGAATTTCAAAATTTAATTTAATTCTTTCTCTCTTTTCCTTGGTGATTCGATTGATTTAGGATGATTTATTTGAAAAAAAAAGAATCAAAAACCTAACCTAAATTTCAATATCTGAAAAAGTAGTGGTGGAGATACAGACTCCTAAAGCAGAAAAATCTTTAGAAAATTTAATTGTCTGATTTGTAAATGCAAAATGTTTCAAATTTTTTAGTTCTTTGCTGCTCAGGAATATTTGAAATTTATTATCCCAGAGTCCATTGATTGTTCAACTGTAATTCGTTGAAGAAGTATGACAAAATAGTATTATTACTTTTTGATTTTGTAGTTATTATGAAATCTCAATTAACAAAAAATAATAATTCTCTGTTAGGTTTAATAGAAAAATATCACACTTTTTTATCATGGATTACTAGATATTTCAACAAAACAATATTCATATTTCTTCATAAATCAAATCAATTAATCTACAAGATTCTAAAAGCACCCCATTTTTATTTAATTATGAAAATTTTCCAAATTGGAATTGTAAATCCAAAATATTTACATGAAACAACAAAAATGCATAACACAATATTTATTTATTTTTTGACTTTTTGTTGCATATGTGAATATACTAAAAGCTTTTTGCGATATCAAACCCTAATAGATTCATAAGATTTCTCAAAATTATCCTTTGAAGTATTTCAGATAATCGTGAAAGTGGGTGGAATATAAAACCGCTAAATTCTGCTTGAATCTAAAAATCATATGTCACTTTTATCTTTCTCCCTTCGTTCTATCTTTTAAGAGTTTGCTAAATGACTCAATTTGCTTGTGTATCCGGTTTACTCGCACTGGATTAAGGGAACTCTTAAGAAACAGGTATCCCTAAGTTGCTGTTTTGATTTTTCTTTTTCGGAGATACTGGCTAATTTTTACCATCTTCTAGTTTACGCTGTTGTCTATTACCTGCAACAGGTTGGAGTTTTAAACTTGCAATCCATTTGAACGGCTCTTCAATATTAAGGAGAGTCTTCTAGGATATTTTAAATATCTTAAACTATTCGGGAGACAGTTAGTTCAAAGGATAATTGGTTCTTACAACTTCCTCATCAACGCATATTTTATCTGGTAACTCAGATTTATTCAAACACAACGCAAGTGGAAGACCTAAGAGCTAGCTATTTTTGATGATTTTAGAGAACAACTCCACACTGTCAGAGAACATCTAGGTGTTTGAATTGACAGCATCAACCATGAAGACAACTGCAACTGCTTAATCAAGTAAATGATGGATTTAGGTGAAATCAGTGTTTCGTGCTCCTATGTCGTATAAGACAAAACGTTCTTTACCGATTTGTAAATGCTCTGCGTTATGTCCTACTGTGGGAATTGCTGAAACTGACATTTTCTTGGTTAACTAATAAAGTATGCTTGTTTTTCCGCTACCTGCGCCACCAAACATGATTATCTTGCGGCCTTTTGGCTCGAGAATTGAGTTAGTCGATTATCCGCAACCCATATTTTGCTGTTTTCACTGTTATTTTTGCTTTTTTCTGAACTATTTCTGATGATTTATGTATCCTAAACCAAGAAATATCTATCTACGAGGGAATAGCCTTTAGAGATTATGAAGAAAATGGAAAATTCTTCAAATGAAAGAGTTGTGCTTTTATGAAGTTAATTTTTATGTGTTAGTATGTTTGCTTAATCTTGAAAACAACACAATTTCTATCCACCCAGGCCAAGATTTACATCCGATTTAGCTAGTTGATGATTTATTGATTGATTAATTCCCCACGAGATGTTCCATTCATTTTCAAAAAATCATGAAGCGTTAGTTTTCTTTAAAAAAAATTAGGATTTTATTATTTTCTTTTTTTTCTCTCCCAACGCTTTCTTCCATCAATTCGTTTGTTTTTTGTCTATTGGATTTGTTTCAAAGCATATTTTGATACATTTTAAAAATAGCTTGTATTCGCTAGTTGATTTACAAGTACTGTAATTACCTATTTCCATTATTGTAAATTTGATTATTTTCATTTTTCTTTATTAAATCTTGCAGTTCCTTCAAAATTAATTTTAATGAATTTTACAACAAAAAGTAATACAAATACAGATGAAAGATGAAGATGTTTCTAAAAAGGATAGTCAAAAGCGACCTTCAATCATATCAAAATTATTATTGCTTTGTTTCTATTGTATTATCGATCCCTCATTCCTTCAGCTGCAGCAACTTAAGATCAGCTTTTTCAATAGTAATTATTCCCAATATTTTAAAATAATCTCTTGAGATTTTTCAAAAATAAATAATCTGATGATTTTTCTACAAAAAATTAATTATTTATTATTTTTTAAACTTTTTCAGGTTTTGTTGTTAATTTGTTTTCCTTAATCCATTTGTAAAGATTCTCTAAAGTAAGTAAATCGATTATTGGTCAAGTTAATTCCTGTGTTTGGGTATTCATAATTTTCAACTTATCTTAGTTTCTTTATTGAAAGTTTTATTTTTAACTATTTCATGAGAATTATATGTAACTACTCCTTGTATGGTAGGTATCAAGATGAGAAAAGTGTAAATAATTAACAATAAAACCAAGTAATATCACTCTTATTTATTCATTTTCATATTGGAAGTGCTTTTATGTTATTAATCTGATTTTATTCTGTTATTTGTCAATTTTCCTGGGAGTACTACCCCAAGTATCGCTAGTTTTGAGACGCAAAATTCTTGAAAAAAACAAAACAATAATTATATTGAAGTGATTATTTACATC
>Ga0302271_10001801_pt1 | contig 20163 bp, 11 predicted proteins | sample III_Bog_N1_1_FD_198767 | JGI IMG/M metagenome (GOLD analysis project Ga0302271, IMG submission 198767) | Peat permafrost microbial communities from Stordalen Mire near Abisko, Sweden - III_Bog_N1_1 | ecosystem: Environmental > Terrestrial > Soil > Wetlands > Peat | place: Sweden: Abisko... | reverse complement strand
TGGCTTCCTAGATTGATTGTCTACAGAAAAAAGGATAATAGGGATTCCCAATGCTCGCTGATAGAGTTTGTGAAGTTCATAAGAATAATAAACTAGCATTTATTCACACAGAAGCTATTCACAGCGATGATGTGTTTAAATGTTAAGATTGTATCATAGATCAGTGTCTTAATACTACCTCTCTGCTTTCTCTTTCTCAAGTTTCTGCTAGCGATGAGCTCACGGTGTTTAGAAACTGGCCTGTGTCTGGAGATAATGAACTTTATGAGAAGCTTAAAGCTCTTTCAGTGCGTCCAAAGAAGGATTCCAAGCTAGAAGAAGAGGTAGACAAGTATTTCAAACAACTTAAGTCAACAGTGCTGAACAAGATAGATGTGATTTACGAGTCTATGAAAAAGAAAGCTTAGGAGATTTAGATGGGAGATCAGTAGATTCTCTAGTAATACAGCAAAATGAGTGTTAAGGATGATCTAAAACAGGTATTGTCAGATACATCCACTGATACAAAAGCGCTCTCGAGTAAAATAAGAGAGATCATTGCTAAAGTTCAGGCTAAGAAACAATAAAATGGTTCGTCCTTGATAAAGAGCTTGGAACTTTTAGCTGCTTATGAAAACTAAGTTGATTTTGAAGCTCCTAAAGAAATTCAGAAGGAGATACTTTCAAAAATTGAAAATTTAACTATGTTTCCTTAGGATAATGCTCAAGGAACTCAAGGAAACCCTAATTTACAAAATTATTGGGATTGGATGCTGCCAAAATATGAACAGAGCAGTCAATTATAGTTTTAGTATTCGAATGAAGGAGTTACTGTGATTTAAGAGAAAAGTTTATTCGGATAAGCAGTATCTTCTAATAGATTATTAAACCATTTGGTGTACACTTTGAAATGCACATTCAATAAGCCCCTTTAAAACTGCTCGAGTATTCGGGTTGGGTTGATTCCAGAAGATAAAATTGATGTATATGGACTTGGATCTATTGATCACATTCATTTTGCCTCTTGTACCGGTTAAGGAACTAGTAAGACAATTAAAGGTTAGCAACTTAATGGAAAGCCATTAAGCAGCACTCTAATAACCTTCTATTTCAAAATATGCATACAAACCTAAACATTCCTAGTCATGGATGAAGCTCACAAGAATGTAAATCAGGCTAAAAAAGATGGTATTGATTCGACTCAAAAATATAGATTTGGCATAAGATTCTATTCTCCTGGTGACGACTACAAATGCTTCTTTTCTGAACTTAATGCTTCCTCAGATTTGACTAATGCTGATAAATTTTGAAGACTAAAAAAATTATATTTTAGTGAATTAACTAACTCATTTAAAAATACTCTTGAATTAAGCTTCAGACATGTTTTTTTTTTATTGAGTTTGTTGAGGTGAATAGCTTACTAAATTGTGTTAATATTATTTATCTTTTCACAATAAAATAATTGATTATCAATTGATTTGTTCCAATAAATATATTCAAACGTACTCTATTTAGAATTTAAAGAATATTAGAATTATTTTACAAATTAACTCAAAAAATGACTAATGATAAATAATAATTCATGAAAAGTTAAGAGGGAGAGGCTTCAAAAGCAGAGCTTCTAATTGTTACAATGGATTTCTTTTATAAAGTTTAAAAATAGAAATCAATCAAGGCAATACAAATCAAATGATATAGAAAATTTATCATAAGTAACCTACCAATCTTATCATACCCCAAAATGAAATGTCCAAAATCTCATCTAAAATAATAAATTTCTTGACTTTCTGGGATGAAAAATTTTCAATTATCTGAAGATAAATGAGCGAAATTTAGGATTAATCTGTAAAGTCAATTATGAGCTCAAAGAAATTATGCTAACAAACTGTAAGCTCCTGCAGGCGGTTGGGTGGTTATTAATTGTTCCTCAATAAAATCTACACCTAAGTGGCCTCAAGTGAATTAATTAGATTTCGTAGAACAAATCAAATCGAGACAATAGTTAGATTCTCAATAACCGCTCTCTGAATCCATAAATGGAGGCAAAGTAGTCAAATGAAAAACGTTAAGCTAATTCTGTTGAAGAAAGTAAAAGTGACTCCATGGAAACATTTACGAAATACATGAAGAATTTCATCAATCCACTCTCAATTCCTGATCATACAGATAACCGTAATAATGAAGAAAAACATGATTTCACCTCTTAGCAACGATAAGTTAATCCGATCCAGAACATGAATAACCAAAACTTCAGCAGCAGCGCATTTAATTTAGCTCCATTGAATTCATCAAGAGGATTCCCATTTCAAAGCATCTTGAGCCATCAGACAAACTAAGAAAATTTTCAAGCTAAAACAGCCTCCACAACATAACTAAAATCTGAAGAAAATGAAAAATAGCTCTTAAAATAAGAGTTAAAGTCAGAACCTTAAAAATCTCAACCACAATAGCACTTATCATTACCAAGAGAACTATCTCGCAGAGTACCAGAGCCTTCTGAGTTAACTGAAAGATCAACACTTAGTAGCTCAAAAACAACATAAAAAGCAACCGAATTACAGTTCAAATAGAGAACAGATAATTCCCTTAGCTATTATTATTAAGGATCAATTTAATCAAAGTAATTTTCCCAAAAATACAGCATAGATAAAACAACTGCAATTCAATCAATTAACTCTCATACTCTTAGAAATACATTTTAGTCGACATCTCCAAGTCCTCGAAGCAATAAAACCCAACGACTTTCAATATCTCCTTCACAGGATGCATTCCGAAAAACCACTGTTCTTCCAAATTTTTCTTCCAAATAAAAATCAATAACCCAACATGTAAATGCATTTTTCAGAGAACCTGCCAGAAAATAAATAATCAGCCAAAGTCCTCATCAATCTCCAACATCAACGAGCCTAAGTCATATTTCTTCTAATTCCTTATTAATATCGAAGAAACCAGGATAAGAAAGTTTAAAAAATAAGGAAGTGATTCGATATCCAATCAAAAATGAAGATATCGCAAATAATAAAAGTAATTCTAAATCAGTTGTTCTCAAAATGCTTTCGCCAATTAAGTAATTATCATCTAATGTATTAAATTAGCAATAATAGCTATCAGCGGATGAGTACAATCTTGGAAAGAAAGGAGTTATTCTGGAAAAGATAAAATTACCCCAGAATGATTAAGATAAATAGAAGTAGCTTGATATTTCTTTTAATAAAGTAAATGACCCAATAATCAGTAGTAGTTCACTTGGTAGAGAAAGATCCATAACTACTCTTGAGCAATTTTCTCAACAATAGTAAAAACAATCTATCCTTGAAGGAGATTCTCAAAAATAAACAACGTAAGTTGAAATTGAAGGTTAAAACAATTCTAAAAATAATGTAAAAGTAATTTAATTACCAAATAAACTAAAAATCAATAGCCAATCTCCTTTTTAGAGAAATCTTCTGCAACCAATATCTTCTTCCCGATCGCAGCTGCAACTTCCTTCTTCATAGTTTTCCAATTCTCAATTGAAACCTGAATATTATTAACCTTCGTAATTTAAAATATTGTCTTCCTCAAAACAACCCTCTTAAGTTCGATTGGGAATTGAATCTGCGATTCTTAGCTAGACATTATCATGCTCACCATAGTGGAGTAAGAAATACATTGGACAGGCATAAACCAAAAAAGAAAGAAAAAATAGTCTCAGCAATATTTAAAAAATGAAAAAACAAAGAAATTCTTAATCATCTTCGAACTCTTCTTCTTAATCCTCTTAATCTTCATCTTCTTCTTAAAATCCTCATAATCACCGTCGGAATCTTAGTAATTCAGTAATTGACTCTCCAATCAGTCCAATTCCTTAAACTAAGCGATTGCTGGAACTTAGCAGACATAAAAAAGATGCAATATTTTCATAATTAGATGATAATTCTCCAGTTGATCATTTGCAATAGCAATACTTAGGATAACAGTAATCTAAGCTAAGTTAAACAAAGAATAAGGATAAACTTAGTGAGAGTTATGTTCCTACTACATCAACTGCCCCTTCGACATCTCAATAATCATACAGATTCCCATTAATGTCTCAAAAACAAGCTAATGATGACATTCTACTGTCTTAATCTTTCAGCTAAAGAGCTTCTTTAACATAACGAACTTCACTAACACAGAGGGCATCTAAGAAATTACTTATTCCACCTTTAACAAACAATGGTGTCGGTTCTAATAGGAATTCTAAAATGCTCATGATGAGTACTTTTGGATTTCAAGGTGAAGTAGTTGATGAAGGAGGATCAGAAGTACACAGCAGTAAAAGCAATAGCAGCTTAGATATGTCATAATCTGAGATTCTACAGTAAGTTAAGAAGCAAAATATCTGCAACAAGGATAATTAAGCTATTTAAGAAGAGGAATGCACTCCATGTTTGGGAGGTTAATATAAAACATCATTATCCACTTAATTCAAGGAAAAATAATAAAAATAAGTCCAAAATGCATCAAAAATCAAGGAATATTAAGAAGACTACAACAAAAGAGACAAAAAAGGAGAAAGCAAAGCATCTACTGGAAGGAAGAAAAAGATATTAAATATAACTACAGATCCTTAATTTAGAAATTATGTGTAGAGTTACAAGAACATTGAGACAATTCTCGAGGAAAATAAATATTTTTCAGAAGCAAATAAAATCGAAGAGGATATGTTATCAGTTACTGTATCAGGGAAGGGAGTAGTGCTTCCAAGGAATTTGGGACTTCTTGCTCATTTAAAAAAATCACCTAAAAATTTAGAAAAATAATAAAATTAAGTAAATCTCAAAAATAAAACAAATTAACATATTATGGAAGATAGTAAACAAAATAATTAGGAATCTTCATAGGTAATAACAGCAGTAATCGATGGTGAAGGAGTATTGGCTAGCACCCAATAAACACCAGGAGAACTTTAATAAGAATAATAAATTATTCTCGAATAAAACGTGATGATTAATGAAGAAAATATTGATAACATCCCAGCAACCAATTTAAATAATCCCTTACCGCAATTAAATGAAAAAATTTTAGTAACAAAAGGCAACCGGAAATTACAATTATCTCATTAGAATATTGGTGGAATGTATGGTGAAATGCTTGGGAAAGCACTTTAACATCCTGACATGCAAGACATCAAATCAATCGATCTCTCCTTCAATCATCTTTAAGGATATACTATCTTATAGGTTAGCGAGAATCTCTGTCCTGGGATACAGTCCATAAATCTTTCAAACAATTCCATTGGATTAAACGGTACCAAAGCACTGATTCCTCTGTTTAATTCTAAAAAATATAACTTTCTTATAAAGTTGAATCTCGAGAACAATTAAATCGGAGATTTTGGTTTAAATGTCATAATTCCATCGATATTCAGTAACATGTCAATATCATCTCTGAATTTATCGCACAATCGTCTCAGCGACTCTTCAACGCCATTTATTTAAAAGTTACTAACAAAGTCTTCTTATTTGCAGGAACTTTATTTGCATTGGAATAAATTCTCTTCAAATGGAGGGATCTTGATTGCTAAGGGGTTAGCTTAGAATCTAAACATTAAAGTGTTAGATCTTAGTCATAATGGATTAGGGGCGATATCTAAATTGAAATGTGGTTAGTCGATTATTGAGAGTTGTAATGTGTTAGAATCAGCTGTTAAACATCTTGATATTTCTTTTAATTAGTTTTCTTTGGAAGAATGCAAGTAGATTGCTGATGCCCTCAAAAATAATAGAACCCTTTATGGGTAAGACAAAGATATTAACTTTGAAAATTATTTGTGTTTTTTTAACTAATTTGTGAATTAATTTTTAGAATCCACTTCGAAGGGAATCAACCTCAAACAGTCGTTGATCCAAGAGGCTTTTTATTCATTCCTGAATTCAAAGAATCGTTTGAATAAAGACATGAATCTGATCTACAAATTGGGGTCAACAGGATCGATAGCTTTAAGACAAAAGGACCCAATAAGTAACAGAAATAATTATCATAAAATATTATTTAAAAATACAATATTTTCAATTAATTATCTTATTTTTTTTTAAAATCAAATAGATTGCAGAGTTTTGATTGTCTAACATTCGATAACTGTTGGATATGCCATGGTTGGGTAGAAGTAAGGTTTTCAATTTAAGAAAATAGCAGTGCTTTTTTTACTGGTGAACCTGTGTTTCTCCACTTAGATTTCGAAGATTATAAGCCTATTTATATGGATAAAGATCATGAGAATCCTTCCTAATTTTTCTTGAACAGGATGTGCCCTCCAAATCGAAAAATATCTTTTTTCTTCTCCGACCCTTGTAAACCAGCGATTTACACATCCAAATTCTATGATGTAGTTGAGTTTAATTTACATGAGGGCATTAAACTTTAGTTAGCGCCAAAGAAACCAATCAACGAGCAGAAAAATAGAAACAAAAGCCCTAAAAATGATAGTAGATAATCATCTGTTTAAGAAAACATCAATAACAATAACGCAAATCGCAAATAATCATTTTCAATTCTAAACACACAATTAAAAAATTTGAAAAGAGACAGTACAGTTAGTGTAATGCAGCTACCTTTGGACGAGATAAATGAAGCCAAACAAAACATGGTTAGCTTTTAGTACTTAGATGGGACAGTCATACAATACGATTTACCTACTCTTGTGAATGTAATAAGTGTCGGCATATCTCAAGATATTGTCTGCAAGAAAAAAGACTACGAAATCACTGTCAGGACGCAACCAAGATACCCAGAAACGTTCTTTCATATTTCTAAAACCAATCTATGGCATCGAGGAATCTCTGTTTTTAGAGATTTCATACCTGATTCAGAGAAACTTGACAATAAATGTTTTGAATCCGATTGGAACACATCGAAACTTCCTAAATTATTAGAAAAAGGCAAAGATCTAGACGACTGCAAGCATATCCTCTTGAGTTTATATCCGTTTCTAAGGGTGGTTTACAAGTATCTATCTTGCTAAGGCATTGCCACTGATGTGTTTTCTGTAACATAAAATCCATTTTCTATCTTCACTCAACGAGCAAATATCATGGATAACTAGCTATTCTTCGGGCGAGATGCTGATTTTAATTTCATTTCTGCATCAAACATCGCTCTTAAAACGAAGACCTATCGTAACCCAGATAAAGCGCTCATCCGAAATGAATTCCTTGAAGTTATGGGGAGAATAGCGATCGATAAATATGTTCGAAATGGGATAGCAAAAACAAACGTGGAAGCGTTAAAATTATTCTTCAACGAAGATAGTTTACTCAATCACATTTTAGAATATGATTCACCTTAAGAATGGAGGGATAAAAGATATTGGAATCAAGAATGTGATGAGAAGATCAAAGCATAATTACTATTTTTGAAGGGGTTATATGCGTAATATGCGGATTCTAAAAAAAACGAAAAAAGGTATTTCTCTACTGGTAAAAGTATGTCCCTATCAGAATTCAGAGATATTATTATGAAATATGAGTTATTAGATGATCTTTTCGTTGAAAGAGACATTACAATCTGCTTTAATTTGTCTATGATGACGCAAGTCGATGAGCTAAGCACCGATAGACCTTTTCAGATGATGTTCGTGGAGTTTTTAGAAGCGTTAAGTCGAGTTGCTGAAAAAAAATCCATGGTGCCACTTGGAGAACTACCTGAGTAGTATTCTGTTGAAGAAAGAATTCAAGTGAAATTAGATTATAAAATTGAAAGCCTTCTTGCTTATATGAAGAGAAAATAAGATTCTTTCAACTCAAAAGACTCAACTTCTTCACCCTAATAATCCATGCAGTAATCATAGGGTCTGGGAGGGTCTTCAAACACTCCATCGCTAATTTTGAAATAATAACTTTCCCCGTAATAAGGGTAGAAAGTGACTGCAAGTCCTTAGTAGTAATAGAATCAATAATCGAGTTTTAAGTACAATTCCAACAGACCAATGGATGGATCTTAATTCAAATCTTCAGAACGTTCATTAACAATATTTGATTCTACTTACTTAGAAAGAGAAAAGGAAAAAGAGAAGATAAAGACATAAATCTAAAAGATTATTGATAAAAATAAAAAAGTCCCACCTTCTAAAATCAATTCACCAGCTAGTACTGTTTCTAAAGGAAACACAATGAAATTAGCACAGGAACTCAAGTAACTACATCAAGAAGAGAAAAAATTATTAGAAAAAAACTGAAACTCTTAAATATTTTTTGTGGTGGCAGATGTATGCAGGAATGGGAAGGGCAATTTATTTATTTACTATTATGTATCAGTGTGAAACCAGATTTTGTGTATTTTATAAAATAGTTTTTATTAGGAGTTAATTCAATTATTCAATTAAGAGAGGAAAATTAGAAACTGAAAAAAATTTGATTATGTTTGATTTTTACGAAATCCCACTTCTGCAAGCTAAAAAAATAGTACTTGAGTGTCTTATTGGAGATTATTAATAATAAAGTTAAAACCAATAAAGATAATTGATGAATTTCTTAATTTCTCTCTATCTCTCTCTCTCTCAACTATAATTTTCTATCGCCTCATCAAATATGATTATTTAATTTTGAAGAACATATGGGATAGTATTAGAAACAAAAAATCGAAAATATTCTAGAAAAAAAAGTGAGAACTTATCTAATGAAATTTGAAAAATAATCGAAAAAGGGAAATAGATTTCTTAGTTTTAGCATTTGTAATGTTGTCAGTAGTGTACACTTGGAATTATTCAAGATATATTAGTATTTAATGTTATCAGCTTATTTATTTTGTTTTTGACTCAAAGATTCACTTAGTTTTCATTATTGTGTGGATACATAAATTGATTTAAACCAAAATCAATTAGTCAAGAAAAATAAGGAAAACTTTAAGAAATTCTCAAAAAATAGAACAAAGAAATAAATCAAGAGAGAGATGTCTGAACTGTTCCAGTAATGTGAGACCGAATTCAATAAGATAGCAGATTAAATAGATCGAGTCATCACTAACTTTCCTACTTTGCAAGGAGGTATAAAAAGAAAATCATTAGGTCTAAGCTGTTAATGAGAAAACATCAAATTTTGCAGATAAAAAAGCCAAGGCATTAATTGATATCTAGTTCGAATTAAATGAAGCTGATCAACAGGTAAAATTGATATTTAGATCCTTATCTTTACTTGTTGCTTAAGTAATTTCCATTAATAGATTAAATAGATGGAAATTGAAATCAGTTCTGAGCCACTTAACTTGAAGTAGAAGTTACAATAAAATGTAATTTACATAACAAATTTGAGATATTTCTTGACTGTTTAACAACTAAGGGAATGCATATTAACAGATAAAAAAGCGAAGAAACGAATGGGATTCCTTGAGAAAGAGACATATTCAAGTCGAAGAAGCTTATTAAGAAGTCAAAAACAGAGAAAATCTCATGGATTAAAAAATTGAAGTACCACAATTAAAAAGCTCCAATAAATCAAACTCTTAACTAATTATTTTCTTCTTCTTTTTCTTTTGAATAAGTTATCTACCAACGATGACAGAAATGGAAAAGAAAAGTTCTTGAAGAATGGAGCAATGCTAAGTGATGGTACATAAAAGCTACGTGGCGCTCTTAGGGAGATGTATTAAGTCGAATAAACGTCAAACGAAGCAACTGCAAACATTCATGCATAAAATTAATAGCTTAACAAAATGATCTAAGACAACACTGATATTTACGGTGGACTTGCAGAAGGAAATAGAATAGTCGACAGGATCAAGAGGAACATAGTAAAACATAAATTAATACTATGCGGAGTCACTTCTTGCCTTGTCTTGGCATTGATTATTATTTTATGGGTTAAATTATGAAAAAAAGATTTGAAATGTTCATTTTGTGTTGATTTGTTTTATCCTTCCCTTAAAAATAAGCTATTATCCTGTAAGATATGATACAATAATGGTTGAAAGGAGTAATAGAACAAGCAACAATGAGTGCTAATATTACTCTTACTATCTATTTATTTAATTCTTTCTGAGGCTGGGATGGGATACTCAGTTCTGAACATAAACTAGTTGAGAATATTCTTGCTCTGAATAAATGAGCCTGTTGCCTTAAACAAATCTATCGTAATCCACGAGCTACCAGTCTTTTTGAATTCTGTAAAGCTTAATCCTAATGGTTTTGTAAGTATTTTAAAAAGCAGAGTTAAGAAGAGATCAAAAAATGTTAAGATGTGTTTCATCTTTACCATTCGTTGAAGTGGAGATCTAATCTGGAGAATTTAGGTGGCAGTCTAAGTTGATTTTCGAAAACAGCAGTGTGGATGTATGACTCAGGTTGAGGGGATACAACTTTTCCTTGATTGTCAGTGACCACTAAAACATATGGACTTGCATATTTGTAATGGACTCTCAGGATCATTTGCTTATCGTCATCACGAGTTTGCAAGAAATCGTAGCTACCTTCTTAATCTATCTTTAGTTGGTTTCCAACGAACATTAAAAGCCCTTTCTCTTCTAGCTTACGGTAGATCATATAAGAAGCTGTGCCAGCATTTTTTGTTCTATCACTGCTTAACCCCATTATGTGCGAGATTTCAAATGGCTTACCACCTTTTTCAAGTTTACTTTTCTCAAATCCCTCAAGATCTTCCACAAGCTTAAGCTAAAAGAAAAAAAATATTGTGAGAGTCTGCTAAAGATATCCAAGATCCTAAAGCAATTTTGCCTGTTTACCTTGTATCCATTACGTCTAAGAAGTTCAGCTCCTTTCTTCGCTTTGAGGAGGAAATTGATTTCACTGAAAGGTAATTCATCATCTTTATTTTCAGCAAGTGCTTTCAGGAACTAGACCATTTTGTTATCAAATGTTTTAATGGCCTCTGCGTATTCCTCGCCTTTGGGAAAGATCATATCGTCGAACTCTTTTTTCTGCAAAAGAAAATCAAAATCTAGAAAGAGAAAAAATAATAAGAAAAAATATTTCTTACAACTGGAGCGAAATCAGGCATGCCTTTGAAGTTAAAAGGGAATTAAACTTCCTTAAGACTGTGAATCTTAGCTGAAGCATGTTAGTTTATGTATTCTTCGAGGGTTTGAATAGCTGATATAAAATAATAGTTATCAGAAAGAGTAAAATGAAAAACAAATGATATTTAAGAATCTATTTTTTTCTTCAAAATACTCTTTTATCTTGGTTTGTCTTCTCTTTCTTGGTTTTCTAATTAGTTTCCCCTATTTTCTGTCTTATCATAAGTTCTACGAGGTCCTCTTTAGAAATCATTTCTTCCTCTAGGGTTCTATTCTCCTGATTTTTCATTTCGATTTGGTTGATTGGTTTAGATTGTTGAGAAGAAGAATCCCTTGGAAAGATTGCTTTCTCCAACAAGATTCTTTCCTACTATGTCTTTTAATGTAAGCAAATCAATAAATTGTAAAGTATTCCTCTAAAAATCACAAAATGATGTAATAATTGATCATTCTACTTCTAAAGAACAGCTTTGCAATCATTAGAATTAGCGACAGTTCTATGTGTTTTCTTTTATTTTCTTTAATTTAACTTTTCCAGAATCTCTGTTTATCAAATGCAAATCTTTTTTCAATTCAATCAACCTTGAAGATAAATATTCTTAACATACCTAATCTCATGAAGGTAGTCTAATAACTTACGACATACCAATAGATAATAACAACACATGAATAGATCAGAAAGAAGAGAGAGAAGAATGTTTTGTTTTGTAAATAATATTAAGATCACAAAATGAGCAATTGTTGTAAAAATAATCTGCATTTCATAGAATCTTTTGTATAAAAACCAGCAAATTATTAAATCTCTAAAAACGCTGAGTAATTCAAAACATCAAAAGTTTTTTCGAACTAGATAAAAGGAAACTATCCCTAAATTTAATATTTAACTTGTAGATGCAGCAGAATGTTTTGAAACAAAACCATGATTATTACAAAAAATAAGTCAAAATTAATGAGTTAAATCTTGTAACTGAAACAGACTACAAATGGTTTTAACCTTTTACCCTTTTACCGCTGATCTCTCATATTGTTATTGCAGAAATCTTCCAAAGATTTGTAAAGTATTGGAATTGGCGGGAAACACTTGATTTATGGATAATCCTTCAGCAAAAATGCCTGAAATATATATTTCACCTTAAAATCAATTATCGTGCATGCGGATTTGACATGCTGAACCTAAGAAACATCAGAAAACAATTGACCAAACTCCAAGAATCTTCCCTTTTCTAGTATTGAAGAAAATAATAATTGAAAAAATAAAAACAATTATATGGCTCAAAAGTAAAAAGAAAGATATTTAATCTAGGAAAGAGGTGGGGGATATTTGAAATATCTATCCCATGGAAGTTTCTAGAGTTGGAATTCAGAAGGGGAAATTAAAACACAAATAAAAATGTAAATTACGGGCTCAAAAGCGGGGAAGATTCGTTGACTCGGAGAATGTAAAAATCATAAAAGTACGAAAATTATTAGAAAGTAAAACAGAAAATGAGCACTGAAGTTGAAGGCTTAGAAACTCTCTTGAGCAACTTGAAAATCGATGAATCCCCTGTCGATTGGAAGAGTCTCACTGACAGCTAAGGTGAAACCACTAAAGCATTCGAAGCTCTTGGTCGTTAGATCTTTGCTCTCAAGGACAATCTCTCCAAGAACTTTGTCTGCGTTTTAAAGGATCTTAAGGATTACGATCTTAAAGATCTATCCACCAAGGCCACTGAGAAGAAGAGCTCCCCAGCTTCATTGAAGAATTTGGTAGCTTTCACTTAGACTTCCGAGGATGGTGTTCTCTCTCTCAAGACTGAAGAAATTACCAAGATGATTAAGGAGAAGCAATCAGCTTTGATCGACTAAAACCAAAAAGTTCAAGCTAAGCTTTTCGAGACTGCTTAATGGATTGACTCATTCGTTAGAGGACTTGGTACTACTAAGGACTCCACTAATGGTTCAAATGCCTCCAACACTCTTGCAAATAATTCTGCTTTGGATACCTTCACCCTCACTTCTGAATCAACCAAGAAGTTCGACTTCCCTGAAGATAAGCTCAACGACATCGTTTCCAAGATCCAAGTGACTTACATCCCTGAAACCAAGAACTACATCTCCATTTAGACATACTAGCAGATCGTCGAGCACTCTTCTGACCTAGCCGAGGAAGAGTTCATCAGACTCACTTTCGATAACAGAAAAGGTACTAATTCAAAAACAGCAAAAAAACAAACAAGAATAGTATCTTAATTCTTCAACTCTTTCTCCTGTGTGAGTGTGGTTAGTTCCTGATGAGAATCTCATTATATGATCCCTGATTATACTTTATCCATCTTTCGGCTGATAAACTAACACACTCACATACACACAGACAATCTCTCTTTCTTTTAATTCTTCATCGCTAAGACATCTTTCCTAATCTTCTTTTTTCATAAATATCAAAGATAGAAGAGAGATCATGCACACAGATCAAAAGAAATACATGACTTTAATGCAAGAATCCATGAACGACATTGAGAATATGCTCATGAAAGCTCAAGAAGATATCTGCGCGAAACTCGGAATCACTCAAGAAATCCTTGAAAAGGTATTTAAAAATCTCAATACTTTCCCATTTCTTCATGATTTACTAACTTCTTTGCCTTTTTCATCAATAGTCTGAAATGTGCCTCATGGAAAGAGGACTCGGTTAACATATCTTCATGATGCAAGCAGCAGTTCGTCAAAGAATTAAAGAAAAGCTCCCCAAGAAGAAGGCAGTTGGTGCTGATGTCACAAAAGATATCATTCGCTTCTAAATTAAAATGTTAAATGAGCGTCAAGAGTACTTCATTCCTATCATGAAGCAGATGCCCAAGACTATGGAATCCTCTTAACTTGTCCCCATTCTCCTTAATATGATGATCAACGATCTCGTCTTCGAGGAATACTCCTTGGAAGATGAAGATTACATGCAAAATTTGAATGACCAAAGTGCCTTCAATGACAAGGAAATCATCGATTTACTGAACGGAATCGAAAAGGGAATTTACAATCTCTTCACTGAATCTGAGTTCATCCCCAAGGGAATGCCAATGGGAGGTATGCCACCTATGGGAGGTATGCCAAACATGGGATTCTACTGAACACACCTAACTTATTTGTAAAGAACACATTTATCATACCTGCGCACACAAACACACACATGCAGGTCTTGATTTTAGATTCTAATAAAACAAGAAACACGATCTGCCCAGGAAAATATTCTTACACTACTGTTTAGATTTTCTTTATTTGTTTTGTACTTATCTTCATTCACATCTCTTTTACTCATTTATTCAAATCTTTTTCAACAACTTTATTTGGTATTTCAGAACAATATCGTTCCCTAAAAAGAAAAAGAAAAAAGATCATAATTGTGTAAATACGTTCATAATTTTGTAAAATATTCATAATTTAGTAAATAATAAAGCTTCAAATCTTCTTTGGAAAGAATTATTACTTATTATTTTTTTTGTCTTTGATTCAATAAATAACAAAAATTAAAGAAGAAAAGGAATAAATTATATGAATCCTTCTCAAGATCCTTCAGGTGATAACTATTAAGGTGATTAATCATCACTAGATATTTCCAAAAGAAATTCTAAGAATCAATCTGATGAAGAGGATTACGTGTATTGCCAATGCTTTTACTGTGGTTTCCCCGAGAGCTTGACCACAAAATTCTGTATGGATTATCTCAATGATTATTTTCAAAATGAAAAAAGGAAATCACGCTGCATCTATGTGAATTTCTCTCCAAATCAATCCACAACAAATGGAGGAGAGAGCCTCTAGAACATAGGAGACGTTGAGAATATGGTCGAGAAGATAAAAAAATCAATCGATCGTACATATTTTCAGTTTAAGTTATAAGCGGAAAGATCAGAGTATTAAATACCTCCTCTCACTGAAAGCGAAGAGATCGATGTGAAGAGCGAAGATTTTCTAAGAAACTTTCTGTTTAACCCAAATGATCCTGATGAATATGAAGAAATGACATTCTTTCAAGACATCGAAAAGTACGATGCTTTTTTGGAGTATTTTAATTATTGGTTCATTTAAGAATCAAAATTGTTAAAAAATATTCATTTTGTCAAGGATCAATCAGAAAATAATGCTGAATTATAAATATTTTTTTTCAGTTTTTGTAAAGATTTGCTAGAGAATCCCAATGATGACAATAGAACGGAAATACAAAAAACCTAAAACTCATCCAAAACCATAAACATCTACGGTCCAAGAAAAGAAATAGAAGAATTAGACAATAAGAAGGTTTTATACTCAGTTAAGGGTAAGAGAGATCAAACCGAATTTTTCTTTTTCCATACCAAAGAATTGAGCTCAGGAAAGTTGGTCATCATAGAAGATCCCAAATTAGTATTACAAGCTCAGTAAGCCTACAATAAACACTCCACCTAGATAAAGATAAGCAATGTCAAATTTGGAATTCTCGATTCTTCTAAGCAAGAATAGCAGCTTCCTTTCTATGAACTATTGGAGTTATCTTGTGTAAAATTTGACACGAATAAAGTTATTTCTTTTTTTTAGCGTTCTTGATTTTGAATTCGATTTATTTTTCGGAATAGAAACGGAGAAGTGACCTTCTAGACATTTACTTTTATTTCTTCAACGAAGACGAATTGCAAGTATTAAAAACACATTTTTCTCCTCAATTTTCTTAAGACAATTACTCTTTGACTTACTGATAAACAACTTTGTAAAACCAATGATAATAACTAACTGAATTTGTTGCTTTTGTAATTAAAAGGAACAGAAAAAAGCTATTTTGAATATTTAGTTTACTTTCACAAAATTTATCATGAAAGCTGAGTTCCCCTTTGTTTACTGTCGCAAGATCTACCATATTCATCACACTTATTACTTCGATTTGATGGTTCCTCCAAAGTACTACATTCGACGACACGAGCCAAAGCAACAAGAGAACTTGGACTCCCAGTTGAATTAATGGACTCGTATTGATAATTTCATTGCTCTTTAAGGAACCGTAAACGAGCTAGAGAGAATAGAATTCACGAATAATACTATTATTGCTGTGAAGATTCAAAATGAAGCCTTGCAAGCAATGCTTGAGATGAATTTTAACGAATAAATCTTTCCTAGAAAATTTACTGTGCCAATCACTTAATATAATCTTTAAGAATATCGAATTAATAGATCATCTCAGATTCAATAGTGCTATAAAAACCTTGAAAGATTAAGCTTGTAAGAAAAGTCTCCTCATTCCTTTGGACTTTCTTATGGAATTCTCACACTTCTTTCTCACAATAAAGTACAAGAAATTGAAAAATATTTAATAACACATATCAAGGAGAGAGAGAGATAAATTGAGATGCTGATTGAAAATAAATTGTTGCTATTTGGCACTTAAGAGCTTTTTTTATTTTTGAAATTAGTTGAGTGTGTTCTAATTGGAACTTTTCCTCAAAAGAATCAATTGTCTGCTTGAAAATGGTGTGAATGAATTCGTACTCGAGAGAGCCATTGAATATCTTTATAAAAGCAAAAAAGAATAAGATAGATACAATGTATTGAGTCGTTTTGAAGAATAAATTCAACTTGTCAAGGAGCTTGAAGTAAGAATAAATTCATTTCAGTCAGCAAACAGAAATTTCAATGATTTTCTCTTTGACAATTTTATTATTTTTTGTTAAATCAAGACTTAATTAAGACTCAACGAGGAAAGTTTAAATAAAAACTAAAAAATAGTCACATCACGTAGAATCAATGTAACTCCTAGTGGCATCATCTACAACATGAAGGAATGGGAAATGAGTAATCGAGTGATGAGAATCTTCAGCAAGGCGTCAGATTAATTTTTAAGAGTCGTTTTCACAGATGATTCCTTGGAAAATGCTAGATATATGAAATATGTGTCTCGATACTTTAGGAAAATGCTCTAATCAGTGAATATCTTAGGTTTATCATTTAATAATTTTGGCTGGAGTGCTTCATAGTTGAGATCTGCATCTTCATGGCTTTTTAGAGATACACCAGAATTAACAAAAGAAGATGTTATCATGAGAATTGGTGATTTCTCAGGGATAAACCCACCAGCGAAAAAATCTGCAAGAATCGGGTAGTGCTTCAGTTCAAGCACACCTTTTTTCTTTAAAAAATCACCTAATATTGTCCTCATTGATGATATCAAAACTTCCTCTGAATAGGCTTCTATCGATGAAGAAACTGGTGAAGATATTATCATTGTTAAAAAACAGAAAGTATTCACAGATGGTATCGGGTGTATATCCAGAGACCTTATCAAGTAGATTTCGGTAAGAGGACGGGAAAAATATGAGAAAATCGGGGGGAATAAATTAGAGAAAAACAGCATATTATTTTTTTAACTAATAATATTTTTTTCTTTCTTCTATTTTTGAAGGATAAATTAGGAGCTTTTTTCATGAGTGCAATATAAGTTAGATACGGTGGAGTTAAAGGTGTGCTTTGTGTTCGAGATAACATCCCTGAGAATACGATTCAGATTAGAGATAGCATGCTGAAATTCTCAATTACAGACAGAAATGATGAGATCGTTATTGATATTTTAGACCGTAATAAATACAGATACGGATACTTAAACAGACAAGTGATAATCTTACTAAAGTCATTAGGCATATCAAATGAAGCGTTCATTTAAGCTTAAGATGAATATGTTCATGAACTCGGTGCATCAGCTTTAAAAGATGCTAATATTTTCTCTCTGTTTAATAACGATTATTCTAAAGATGGTACAAGGCTATATCCTATCACAAGACTATTGAGACTCATGAATGCGGCAGAAATCAATATTAGAAATGATCCGTTTTGTAACGGTGTCACATATACACTCAAAAAAAGGGTAAAATTAAAGTTTTTAATGGGAAAAAAATAGCTAAAAAAAATCCAAATGTATTTTATTCTTTTTCCTTAGGGCTTCTATATCTTGAGGAAGAAAAGCAATATTTACTTGAAAGATAGTGCAAGACTAATGGGAGCTATCGATGAATATGGCTTATTAGAACCAAATGAGGTGTTCGCATACATTAGTTAAGACGACGGCAATTCTTTCTTCGAAGTCGAAGGTGATGTGTTCATAGTGAAAAACCCTTGCTTGCATCCTGGAGATATCCGAAAAGTCAAGGCAGTTAATCTCAAAACTATTTAAGCTCGTCTTGGAGATCCTGAAAAAAATAACCCAGTAAATACACAAGTTTAAAGGATTTTGTTTACTCAAATGCACAAAACAAATAAAATATCTTAATTCCTCAGAAATCCTAAAAATTAAGTTTTTGTTTAACTTGTTGTTTATTTTTAAAGTTCAGGAAATTAAGAAACATTTTACTGTTCCCTTAGAAAGGAGAAGAACCAGTAACAGCCTAAATTGCAGGTAAAAAACAACAAAAATACTCAATAACATATACTAATTACACAGGTTTTTTTATTAAAACTTTTTTTTTCTCCATCCCAAAAAGGATCTGATTTGGATGGTGATTGCTATTTTATTTGCTGGGACAAACGATTCGTTCCAAAAGAGCAGAAATAAGCCTTCAATTATGATTAAGATGATACCTAAACTTAAATTATTAAGAAGCAGAAAGACATTCAGTTAGAGCAATAAATGAAAAAGAAGGAAGCCTAGCAGCCACAGAAGCAATTTTATACAAAAAATCCTCGACGTGAGCCAGAATAAGATTCTCGGATGCTTGATTTTTTCATCGAATTTATGAACAATGAGAATCTTGGTCGTATTGACAACACTCACTTAGCTCTTGCTGATTAAAGCTCTGATTTCGCAGAAGATAAAAAATGCTTGTAGCTTGCGTCATTGCATTCTAAAGCAGTTGATTACGCTAAGACTGGAGTGACACCAACTGTACCTCCTGATTTGAGAGTTTCAAAATATCCTGATTTTATGGAAAAAGATGATAAACCTGAATATGAAAGTACCAGCATTCTAGGTATTTTTACAAAAAAGATAAATGATCTTTTGAGATATTTTGAGAGGGATCAAGACAATCGTTTTTGGTTTATTTTAAACAACTTAGAAATAACTGAAGATAACATATTTAACTTTGTTGAATTGTTGTAAAAAAACAGGTATTTTATATCGTCGAGTGAAGGAATAATATGAGAGATATTGCAAAGGGAAAGACTCACCGGAAGGTGAAAACTTACTACCTCTTTACTTAGATCTCTAGCTACTCCATAACCCTTCGGATTATGAAGATTAGAATGATTTTCTCAGTAACGAGATTGATTATGTAAGTTATTTTCCGCAAACAAAAGAGATAACATGAAATTCTTTTATTATCTATTCTTCTCTCACACGGGCTTTTGTTGTTATTTTGTTCATTCTAGGCAATCTCTGCGAATACAAAATGGAACGTCGAGATTGAGAATCTAAAGAATTTCTTTGGTGCAGTTGACGAATTCGAAATTTACACGGGTAATTTCTCCAAACTCATCAAAGTCGAAAGGAAAAAGAAAATGAGTGCGGATGTCGTTCAACAACGAATAGTCACGCACTTAGTTAATCTAAAAAATTTCTTTGAAGTTATGCTCTTCGATGGGTTGAGTGAAGACAAGGAGATCTTTTACTCTGAAACCTCAAGAAGAAAGATTTACTCAGAGAAATGCAAATTACGAGCTACAATTTGGTACATTATTTGCTACTTACGGGCATCTGCTTAGCTAAATGAAGCAATCTAGAAGTTTGAAGAGGGTAGTTTCTGCCACTGTCTGTTTAGGCATTTAATTAGTCGGATTGACTTGGATTCATAACGTGCAAGAGGAAACAGGCAAACTGATTTTTTCAATTTCAAGAACCAAAACATTGGGCTAGCTTGGTTTATCGCTGGAGACGTGATTCTTTCTGTGAAAAAGGAAAATGATGTTGCTAATCTTAAAAAAGCTAAATTTATTTTGAAATAGCAAGAAGAAGGAATGGATACATCTGATACTGGTTATGCTTCTGATGAAATTTGATTAGAGTTAGATGTGTTAACAGTTGTAGGGTTTATGTGTGCTACATAGATTTATTCTTTTATTTGTTTAAAAATGTCAAATATCTTCAATTATTGATAAGAAAGTATCGCTGTATGAAAGAATGTAATTAAAACTTGAAATAATAATATGAATATGTTGTGTTGGTGTTTTTGTATTAATTAACTACTGCTGGGGTTGGGGTTGGGG
>Ga0302271_10001800_pt1 | contig 20168 bp, 11 predicted proteins | sample III_Bog_N1_1_FD_198767 | JGI IMG/M metagenome (GOLD analysis project Ga0302271, IMG submission 198767) | Peat permafrost microbial communities from Stordalen Mire near Abisko, Sweden - III_Bog_N1_1 | ecosystem: Environmental > Terrestrial > Soil > Wetlands > Peat | place: Sweden: Abisko... | reverse complement strand
CAAAAGGATAATTTTACTTTGATTAAACCTATTTTTTTCATTTGATCTTTTTGGGAAATTAAATAACAACTAAATAGCTTAACTCCACTCTAAGAGGGAGACAAATCGCTATGAATAGTTCCTGCTCAGATCAGTGGTAAAATAGAGGTGATTTATGAAATTAAAAAAAGCAAGGGAAATAAAAATGATAAGCAGTTCTCGGAAAAGTCAAAAGAAACAAAAGACCAAGTTTTGTATGTCTTTTAACAAAAAATAATGTGTTCTTGTTTTTTATTTGAATTTTAAGCTTTAATACTCATAATTGATAAAATATTTAAACAAAAATGAGAAAAATCCAAATATGAATACTCTAAAGATATGAAGAAGTTAAGCTTACAGCATATATCAATGGAGTAAATCAACCAAAGAATACGAGTTAATGCTTCTGAAAGATAAGTATTTTTTAATTTTTCTTCTAAAGATATACTATCAAATGATATTCAATCAACTTTTTCCAAAAATAGTAACTAAAGTATACCTTTCCATTGAAGATTAGAGAGTGGAAGATTGAACAAAGATATCATTCGTTTTCACTAAATCAATTGGAGTAAGCTTTTACAGCTGAAGGTAATAAAGTGGGATAGTAGAAAAGGGAAAATAAATATCTAAACAAAGGGAAAATATCACAAAAAATAATAAATTGCTTTCAGAGAAAACAGAAAAAACTAAAAACAACCAATTAAACACTACAATGGGTAATACAGGCTCATGCTCACAAGGAAGTGTCTACATTTAGACAGACTAACCGTTCTACATTGCAGGTGACACTGTCACAGGAAAAGTACACATAAATATGCTCGAAATGTATTCAGCAAACATGTTAGAGTTGAAGATCAAAGGTTACGAAGAGTAAGATAAAATAAATTATTCATTTTTAGAGATCATATAAAAAAAGAATAAATGGTGATTAATGTTCCTTTTTTGATTAGATCATATTGGGTTGAATAGCGCACTAGAGAGCGTCGCTAGACAGGAGCAGATGGCGTGGAAAAGATTAGTTAAGAAACCTATTATGAGACTCACAGAGGAAAGAATGTATTCTACTGCCATAAATTCCCTCTCTATGTTTGGTCATAATTCAACTACATGCCAGCTGGACAATACACCTTCCCCTTCCAATTCAAGCTTCTCGATTCCCTGCCTGGATCTTTCTATGAAGCTGGTACTGAATAGAACGGTGACTACAAGGCTACTATTAAGTACAAAGTGAAAGCTTTTATCAACGGTGGATAGAATAAAATGCTCAAAAACAAGCAAGAACTTGTAGTTAGAGAGCCCCTCAAGAACCTTGTTCAAGCGCAATATGGTGAAAAACTCGTCAAGGTAACAATAAATAAAATTTAAAAAGTTAGTTTCAAGATTAGAGTAAAAAAAAGTAAAAATTTCAAAAAAGTGTCATTTTCACAAAAGGAGTTAATTTAGGGAAAGTGAGAAAGATAGAAAGTTCATTTCTTGTCTTGTTGTGTTTAATGGGGAAGCAAATGTATTTCTTTATTTAGGAATTTTTAATAGTTCAGCTAAAAAACTGTCAAAGAAAGATTCTTTAATTTTAAAAGGGTTTCTCTTTTTAGATGCTTAAGATAAAACTGAACTTGATTATTTTCGTCTCACCAAACAAGATTTTTTTTCTCCTTTTCAGCCTAGTACTTGGTGCTGCGTCAGTCAAGGTCAATCTCACTTGAAGTGCCATTTCGAGAAAAACATTTATGTTCCTGGAGAAACTGCGAGAATGTTAGCTGATATCGATAATTCACAGTGTGATTTAGCCGTCACAAGACTCACCTGTAATTTCGTAAAACGCCTCAGATTGACTTCAAACTAAGGCAGGGAATTGCTTGTTGTCAGAAATATCTAGTCTCGATCTTTCGATGGAGTTGGCCCTAGATAGGCTGCAATAGACTAGAACCGTAAATCTTGTGAGATAAATTTATCACATTAAAATGGAAACAGTTTGCAGCCTTCAACTAAAGGCAGATTGGTGAATTGCGAATACACACTCAACATGACTGCTGCCCTTGCAGGATGCATATGCTGCTCTTCTGTTCCTGAGGTGACTGTACCAATTACTATTGTCTCTCCTCCACCTATGAATTACGGAGTAGTTGCAACTCCACCTAACTGGAATCCCTAAATCTTCGAAATTAAGACATTTGCTTTCAATTCCGATGGAATGTATACCAAAAATGTTCCCTCTTCGATCAACATCAATATGAATATTCCAAATCTCATGCCACCACCCAATATGAACATGAACGTGAATGTTGCCCCTCAACCTAATTTTGCTCCTCAATAGCCAAACTTTGCTCCTCAACAGCCTAACTTCGCTCCTCAACAGCCTAACTTCGCTCCTCAGCAGCCAAACTTTGCGCCAGGGATGCAAGTCAACATAAGCGGGAGCAACGACCAACTCAACACCAATATGAACGACAGCAACCAAGGGTTGCAGATGAACATAGGTTTCTAAGATAATTACAACAACAATTAACAGCAAGGGAACGTTGGATTTGGTGTGAACTTCAACAACCAACAGCAGGGTTTCAACAATCAGCAGTAGGGTTTCAACAATCAGCAGTAGGGTTTCAACAATGGAGCTTCTCAAGGATTCTGATTATTATCTTTTCTATTGTATTTGTTTTTTAATAAAGAAAAGACTTGCGAATTATTATTTTTCCCAGCTTTAACTATCTTTGCTATGTTTTAGCTCGTTCTTGACTATGCATTCCTTCAAGATAAATTGACACATTATTTAATCTTTCAAAAGTGTTTGAATTTAACTGTTTTCAATTCTGAAGGATTCTACTTCTCAGCTTTCACTATCGTATTATGCTTTAACTTGTTCTTAGTGTGCATCCCTAACAAGATCAATTATTTTAAGTTTAAAAAAGTGTTTGTTTTCATTTCGTCAATTTTTTAGCGAATGCTAGACATAACAATGCTGAATATACAGAAATAAATGTTTCAGGTGAAGAATTAGTTTGGCTAAAAAGAATAGTTTGAAAGCGTCTCTCTTAGATAACTCAAGGATAAAGCAGTTTAAAAGGAAAGAGTTGCAGCATGACTTTGCCTTTGATGAGATACTCTGGAAGCGGTCCATGATCTCTGGAATCAAATGAATTATTTTTATTGTCTCCTTCAATCCACACATGATTCAGGGGGATCTTAATTCCATTAACTTCTTCTCCTTCTGTGTAGATGACTCTCTTACATATGTCAAGCTCTGGTTTAACCGGTGATTATGATATGATAATATCTCCTTTTTTAACTCTTTATCCTAATACTCGATAGGATAATTTATTGCACAACACCGATCCTGCATCGGAGATAGTAGGTTCCATTGACAATCCATCAGCTTTATTTGCAACAAAGAAATTCTCACTGGCTAAATAGTACAATGCAGCTGCTGAAACGGGCATCAAGAACTCAAGGAAATACTTCGAAGATGATGTCATTATTTTTAATAGGGATGATTAACAACTTGAAATAACACTATCAAACAAAGTTAATTGCGGAAAGAGTTTTTAAGATAATATCTGTCTTGAATGTGGTTTCGATTAATTCACGAAAGAAACAATTTATCCGCAAGAAGATTGTTAATTTGAAATTATTAATCTATGTTGAGAAACTTCTATTTATTTCTTCTGTCAAATTGACCTTAAAAGAGATGAGCCAACAGATGACTAATTGCTTAAGAATTTAAAAAAAATAAGGAAACTAATTAGTTATTGGTAATTGTATAGCTGATTGTAGATTTATGTCTTAATCTTACAATCCATTTCCTTGCCTTGAGTTGGTCTAATAATATCAATGCCTAGATTTAAGCAAAAAATGAAAGATGAATTGCTCCTATGAATGGATAGGGGGTTTTACAAGTGCTAAATAAAGCTGAGTTAATTTTTGATATTTTTTCCCCAATTAAATTAGCCTTTCAAATCAAGAAAACTATCATGTTATTCAATAAAATAATCTTAAAAGCAAGCGAAAAAAAACACACTCAGATCAAAAAGAGATAAAAACAGAAAAAAGAAAATTCTAAAATGTTCTCGCGCTCTCTAGCTAACATCCAAAGATTCTTTGTTACTACCAGAAAACTCACAAAAGAAGGATATTTCTTCCCTAAACCACCCAAAAGATGCCTAACTGAGTCTCAGATTCTGCACTCAATCTTAAAAGAAAAAAATATCGATTATGCAGGCAAATTAGATCAACCAGATTTCGCTCAGATTGAAAAACAAGAGGCTAAGAAAGTTCATGAAGAACTAGTGAAAAAAACAGAAGCAGAAAAAGAAGAATATGAAAAAACTTATGCCTATCCTAAAAAAGGTTTAACTGCTTTCAATTATTATGTGACAAAAGCAATGGAAACAAGAAATGGCTAAAGTGTCACAGATTTAATCAAAGAAGCAGGTAAAACCTACAAGTCCTTGCCTGAGAGTGAATTACAATAATTCAAAGAGCAACAAGTCGCCGATAAGGAACGATTCACTCAATAAAAAAAAGCCTACGAAGAAAGACATAAAGATTTGAAAGTTCCTTCAATGAAAATTCATAATCAATATAACATATTCGTCGAAGAACATAGCAAAGGTAGAAATCTCGATTTTTCATAGGTTGCTGAACTCTGGAAACAATAATCTGAGGAACAAAGAAAAGAATATGCTGTTAAAGCTGAAAAGTTAAATGCAGCAAATTTGTTAAAAATTGATACCTTCTCGTAGAAGTTACAACTCAACGAAGACGATAAATCTGCACTGAAGAAAGGGTTCTTAAGTCCCAAAGTAATAAAGGAAGACAAAGAGAAAAAAGCAGTCAAAAAGGAAAAACTCAGATAAGAAAAAAAAGTCGCAAGAGAGAATAAGAAAATATCTACTGAGAAAAAGGTTAGGAAGACTAAACAGCAGAAGGAAATTGAAAAAGAAACAAAAAAAGAGATTATCATTGAATGATTGATTGGTAATTATACAATTGTTAGTAGTTGTTGCAGATATGTATTTAAATGAAATGAAATTTGATTCAATAAATTGCATAAATTAATGGAAAAGCAGCAAGATATCTTTTACATAATTAATACTTTTATAACTAATTAATCGAAGAAGAAAATATAAATTAAAACTTTTTTGTAAAGAAATTATTCTTTTGAATTTGATTGTGAAACCAAAATTTAGTTTAGTTTAGTTTCCTGCTGGAAAGAAAATAATTAAATAAAAAAGGCAATATTGTTTTATAAAAAAGGATTCTCTGTTCTTGATTATGATCATGAATCAGAATTATTTCTGAGATATTTTTTGTATTTCAATTTGTAAATAATTTCAAAAAACTAATATTCTTGGCCAATCAAAATAGCTGTACTGTAACCTTTGACCTTTGTCATTACTTAAGCGGATAGCATTTAGTCAGAGATAAGCATATGATCATTAAGGAAAAATACAAACAATAAATGTGAAAATGGTCATTTGTCTTTTACTAATTGTTTAAAAACTCTTGGACTTTTTCTTGGAATAATTAATACTTTGTTAATAAAAATCCCACTAAAAATACAAATATTTCGATAATGTTAAAGTTCTGATTTTTAAGCTTACAAAAAATCGAGGCAGTAAGAGTACAGGACTTGATTGGGATAAGAATTCAAAATATAAGAGTTGATTATGAATCAGACCACTAGCAAAGGAGGGGAGGGGAAAAACAAAAGTGATTAATTATTATAATCATCAATATCATTCTTATTTTTGTTTAATTACAAAGAATAAGTCATAGGATATGTTGTTATTATCCTAAATGATTTAGCTAAGGACTTTTTGTTGTTGTTTTAAAGTTCTAAATAGGCTTCTGTTAAATTTTTGTCTATAACTTATTTTTTTAAAACATCAAAGCTCAAAATGACTGAAAACATACTAACTTACTCATGGGAAGCTTAGTCCTCAATATTCAGTGAGAGGATAGGTGATGCTAAATGATATTTTTTTGAGTCTTTGGTTCCAGTGGAATTGGGTAAACATAAGATAAGAAAAAAATAAAAGATCATATCAACAATCTTGATTTCTCTTGAGATTTTAAAACAAAATTATTAGAAAAGAAATAAGAAATAGAAGAAGAAGAAAGTTTAGAAATAGGAAAACTAGAAGTTGAAAAGATTTCTTTCAATAGAATGAAAACACAAACGATTGAAGAGGAGCCAATACATAGCTAGTTTGAGCAAAGATTGAATCTGAAAAAATGGGACGAAGATGAAAATGAAATAAGGAATTTTTTAAAAAAGCTCCAAGATGAACTTTAATAATCATTTGTCTAGAGTCGTCTTGAGAACATCAAAGAAGATGAAATCTAATGTAAAGAAAATGAAGAGTTTGGCAAAAAGAGAGAGAGAGATATGAACATAATTTTGTCCTATGAGATATTCAAGAATCTTGATTGATTATTTTGCCTTTGTCATATTTATCCCATAAAAAGAGGAGTTAGAATTAGCTGTCAAGGAAATCATCAGCAAAGAGCAATAACTCAGTCTATCACTGGAACTAGCATGTAATCTTTAAAGCTAAAGCAGTTTAAATATCGAAAAAGAACCGCAAAAATGATGTTTCTAATAAATCATGATAAAATAATCTAATTTGCTGCTTGAAAATAAAAATAGATGTCTTGTTGGAGAAGATGAATGAGCAAAGGGAGGTATTTATTGATGAATCAGAGAACTTCTAGACTCAGAAAGAAGAGTTAGAACGGGAAATTGATTTCAAAGATCAATATTGTGGAGAATATTAGGTAAGTAGTGTATTTGTTTAATCTCTTCTGCTTTTCTAATTGTATCATATTTTTTCATTTATTTATTTTTTTACTTTCTTTTTTCATCACTAATTTAAGAGAAGATTGCAATACTTGACAGAACAAAATGGATAATTAAATAAGGAGTTCTTGAGTATTGAAGAATAAAATGAATAACTTAGAGGAAGGAATGCCACATTGGATTAGTAGCTTCTCAAAACTCTTTAGAATATTGAGACTGTCGTAAAAGAACTTCAAATAATAAAAAAATATTTCAATAAATGAAGACATTTAAAGAAGTCATTTTTCAAGAATTTCTATTGAATTACTTTATTTTATGGTCTTTGAAATTCCCCGTAGAAACAAGTGAAGGACGAAGACACAAATTCAAAGTTAACAATGATTCACAAGGAATTGGAAAGCTACAAAGTGCATAATGCTTAACTTTCTAAAGAGCTTTTCGAATCTAAGAAGCGTATTTAGACAGAACTCCTTCAATCCTAAGAATGCTTCGCTGCTATTGATGATCTCAGAAGATAATTATCAGGTAATAAAAAGGTTAGAATTGCCTTAATATTCAAAGAAAGGCCTACAATAAAAATGCATTTTTTACTGGATTAATTGAGATCTTTTTACTAATTGTACCCTTATAAAATCATCATTAGCGTCTCAGAAAGAAATCGATGCAACAGGAAGATCTGTTCTTGAATTATCGCTGCGACTCTAAAGCGTTTAGGAAGAAAAGGATAAACTTGAAGCAGATTTCTTTTAGCTATCTCTTATCCATAATAGAATGCCACAGGAAAGAGGATCATCAAAAGAAGGAATCGATTTTGAGAGCAATGAGAACAATAATTATGGAACATTCAACAGAGGTAACTCAACTAACTCTCCTTAAATGAAAACTAAAAAAAATAATCTCGATCAAACCAGACAAGGTACTATTTGACAAGTAGAAACTTATTTTTTTCAAGGTCGAAAACATTTCAAAAATTTTCTGCAGGCTTTGGTAGTCAAATTGAGGATCAAAATCGCTATCAACGAAATGCATTATTTGGTGAACTGGTGGATTATGAAAAAGATTAAGGCCAAAGGATGATGAGTGGCGAAGATTTTTTTGATTTTAATCGTGAGTCAACATTAGATGAGAAATTCAAGGCAAAGAAATCGTTCATGGGGAAATAAAAAGAATAATTAGATGTGGCAAATGATTCTGTGAATCAAATTGTGCCACCATAATAGTAGCAGATTGAAACAGTCAAGGAAGAAGCACAAGAACAAGAAATAAACATCGAATAGATTAATTCAATAATTTAATATGTCTAAACTGGTATCAGCGGAGATACAATTGAGGAAGAAGAAATTAATTCCCATAATAATAAGGATATCTAATTGCAATAGTAGTAGCAAAAAGCGTAATAACATATGATGATTAAAAATCAGGGTTAAATCAATGAAGAAGAGGAAGAAGAAAAAAAGGAAATTGAAGAAAAACCTATTATTATTTACTATAAAAGTCAAAAATAAGATGAAAATAAAAAAGAGGAAGGAAAAAAGAATCAAAATAATGATTTCCCTTCAAAGAACGACTACAAGTAATAAGATGAAGCAAAATAGATCCCTCGTAGTAAAACTGTCCTCTAAGAAGAAGAGTAACAGGTTCATGTTATTTAGCAAATCAAATCCCCAGAACAAAAAAAATTTTAATAGGAAAAAGTAAATTCACCATAAACATTGGATGCTCTATTAGATAACAACAACAGTAACACTGCCATAGTACTGAACACTAACAACAACAATAACAATTTAAGTATTAATAACAGCTTAATCATGCGGAATGGCTTTATGGATAGTGAAATTTAACTCAAAAAAAGAAACTCAATAAAATCTCAGCGAGCAAGCTCTCAACGTCAGATGTTAACAGTTCTATCAGAAGAAGACAGTGGAGCGAAATCTAGTAAAGATACTACTTAAGACGATATATTGAATACAAGTCATTTCTAAGTTCACAACATTTAATCATAAAAATAATCAAAACTTCATCCAAATATTTGTTCATCAAATGATCTACGTACTCCTAAAGTTAATGGTGCCACCGTGACATTCGCAGAAGGTTGTGATGGAGACAATCATGAGAAATCTAGTGAAGATTTTCAATATTTGAGTTAATCAGTCATTTAACCAAGCCAGCTAAGTTTAGCTTAACGTAGATTCTTATATTAGTAAGACAGAAAAGCACATAGAAAAACGCTGTTCATGGAAAACATGAAAAGTTATAAGAATACTCACTGGGGAGAGCACAACAGAGACTATTAGTTTCAATCATTGATGGTGAACACTCCATTGATTGAAGACAATACCAACGCTAATCTAATAAGAAAATGTCCAGATTGTATGAAATCCTTTTATCCTTAAAATTCCTTTCCGTTGCATGTCCCAGGAAATGCTTCCGATAACAATAAAACCACTCCTATTTAGAGAAATCAGCATTCTTCGTTTTTATAGCTAGAAGATGAAGATGACAGCAAATTCACTGCCAAAATAAATGTAAAAAAACCCAAAGAAAATATTAAAATTTTATCGCAAACCGAGAATGATAAGAACAAAGATCAGTAAGCTGATACTAACACAAGTAGTGTGATTTACTTTAAATCTGGGTTGAGGAATGCGTATCCATAGAGAAATTATTCGCTACAGCCAAACTCTAATTCTGAATTCCATTTCTAAGATACACCTAAAAATGCAATTAGAGTAGGATTTGCTAAAGAAGAAGATGATAATATTGATATTCTACCTAGTTCTTCGAAAGATGAAGGGCTATTGAGTTATTAAGATACCAAGGATTTGAAAGTAATTGTTCTTTTTTAGATAATATTTATGATTTATTACTTATTTTAAAAAAAAGAATCAGAGTTTGTCAATTTATGCTCGAAATACCAGCGCAGAGAACGTCTCCGAAATCTTCAGTGCTAATAATCGAAGAATAACAGGAATCAATAAAACTTAACGAAAAGATCCATATGAAGTAAAACAACAACTAATTTCATTGAGATAATCACAATAATTCTTATATTTTCTTTAGGAATTTTTCATGCTAACTGCGCAATGTGTGAAGCTTAATTCAGAGTATTTCGATGAAATCATTTGCTTGAATGTCAAACCATTCTATGATGAAATCAAGAAACTCGCAATTCCTTATTAAAAAGTAACAGAACAAATGATCACGCAAATACAAATTAAATAATCCTATTTTTTATTAATTTTAAACCTATTTTTAGTGGAGCGAATATTTATCTGAGAAGCTCAACAAAATTGGTGAAGATATGAATCAGTAGAACAAATAGAGTAAGAAATTCAAAATAAATCTTGATATCGGAAAATCTCCAGTATTAATCTCTCCAATATCAGAAAGAAAGACACAATCCCTCTTGAAATCTTGATAAAGTTTAGTTGAATTCTAAGAGACACAAAACACAATAAATTTTTCTGTTTTTTGTTATCTGTTGAATCTATTTTAATTTTTAAATATCCATAAAAAAACAAATTACTGTAGATTTCTTTAAAAATAATTTCTTTAAACAGTAACTTTCATAAATATGATGCATTCAAATCATAATCTACTTAATAACTAGAAAGATCGCTTCATTTTGAATAACCTCTAGTAGAAGAAACTTTTAAATTGAACAAAAAATAGGTGAAATCATGGATCAAAAGAAATAAGCAAACTAAAAATTTTCCTTAGCTAATACCAAGAAACTAACTCCTTAGTTCATTTAAATCCTGCTTTCTCATCTCTACCATGATCATAATCAATTCTAACGCCCAAGAAGTCTTTGCCTATTCCTTTTTGGTGTTTAATTCCTCCAGAGGCTATCACTGATTTTATCTTTGAATCTACGTGAGACCATAGTAGTCAATGGGGGTTTTAATAGCTAGATATCTAGCCATCTGATTCTTTATCTATCTAGCTGTAGGTTAGTCTTTCCTAGTGAAGTAGTTTAACCCTCAGGATCTTTTCTGCGATTGATAATCGTTGGAATTCTGATAGTTCATTCTTTATTTTTTTTGGGAATAGTTTGCTCTTGTATGAAGGCTTATTTCTTGGATTTCTAAATTAAACAATAATAGAATTAAGAGTTAACAGGGGTAAAAGCTTCACATCTGATAGCTTCTCCATTAGAATCTAAAAAGAACTCCAAGATAATTGGTATTCTAATCGAATTTTTAGTTACTAATATCATCAAACTAAATTCAAAATTCATGAAAGTTTACCTTTATATACTGTTTATCCCTACTCTCTCAATATCTATCTAAGAATTCATCTCAAATTCGTCATCTTTTAATAAGAATATCAGCATAATTAATCTCATCTTATCTCTCTTTATGGGAGTATTCTCAGCTGAATTCGACTTCAATCTTGATTTTATCCCTCGTGATATTCTCAGTCGTAAACCCAGTACTTAATAATTCCTAGAATTATCAAGAGATTTCATATCTTGTTTCATAGCCGCAAAGACATCAACTTAAATCACTCTTCTAACTACAGGTCTGTTTTATCTCATTTCAATCTTCGAGTATTTCTTCGGAAAAGTGTCTTTCTTAGACAGAAATGTATCCATAAAATGGTTTCTCACTTCTGCAATCACCTGCTTGTTTGCATCAGCTTTTTCTTTTCTGTATGTGAACTTGAAATCACAAACTGAATGGCTTTTAATCATGCTCTGCTGCCTTCCATTATCGATTATATTTTCAAACGAATTATCCAAATATCATTCCAAATTCCTTCTTGAAACCACAATCTAATCCATTCATGCCCCAGATAAATTACCTTAACTGTCAGCTAACAGATTCTACGAGTTAGTTTATTTAATGCAAATCGATTACTTTTTCTATGAAGACTACTTGAATTTCGGGATTTTTCTCGAGTAGATTGTTTTATCACATGAAAACACCTGCATAGGGAGACATTGCTTCTGCCATGGACTCCTCAATTATCATAGGAATTAAGTAATTGTTTTCATTATGGTTCAAACTCATCTATGGATTGATTCCTTAACTGAATATTTGGGTTTCAAAATAGAAAAAAGACGCTCCTTGGGATAGAGATGACATGCTTGGTGATAAAAAAAGAAGAATTTTTATGCATAGATATGTCGTATTCCTCTTTGAGAGCTATCTAGCAAAAACTAAGGTAGTTAAATTATCATTTTTCAAAGGCCTATTTTTGCAAATTTATTTGATTTTTGTTATTTTTCCTCAAGAAAAAATAAAAAGATATTCATATTCTCTACATATCCTTTCTCTTGGATGTCTATAAAGTGCCTACTAAATGTTTCCCATCACTTCTTATTATGATACGTAATTTTAAAAATACTCCTGAGTTTTCCCCTCACTGGAAAGACACGGTACTCTTAGAAGATCTACTAACACGAATAGATTGTTTTGTGAAGATTTCACTTTCCAAAATCTAATCAGAGAATAACTAAGCCAACTATATAGCGAGTATTTAGTTCGATGAGATCTTGGCAGCTAGTGAGCTACAACTTAGAAACTCCGTCCCGCTTTACAGAGAGTTCTTACTCCTGCTATCAAAAGATGCAATCGATCTAGAGGAATTAGAGATAGCAGCAATTATGTATCTTGAATAGCGAAATATCCTTGAAAAAAGCTTAAAAATATGCTTCCTCATGAATAAAGAAAGCGGCAAATTATTGCATTTAGCATACATTTTTGCAGACTATTTTGATTTTCGAGAGAGAAGACCAAAAGATTTTATTAAAGAAACGAGCATCAAAACTTATCAAACAGCACTATTTATGGGGTAATAGTAACAACAACAATAAGGATTCTCTGAGAAAGTCAGTGTTGTGTTCGTGTCTTTGTTGAAACCTATTGGGATAATAAAAAAAGCCTCCACTAGTTTCTCTAATTTTCTTGGATATGAGCATTAGGAAATAATCAACTCCCCAATTACTGATTATCAGCCGCAAGATATCGCTAAGTATCATGATACCATACTCTTGTAGTTCGTGGATTAAGTCAGAAGCAGTTTAAAAATAATCATTTATTCTTTTTTAATAGCAAATCTTATTGAAATGTTTTTTAATTTTTCTTTTTACACAGGGAGATCAGAAGTTCATTGGGAAGAGCATCTACGGTATGTTCTTCTTAAACAAAAACAATGTAGATTATCATTTATTTTTGGTATTTTTGTTCGAGAAATTAAACTATTTTTTTTTTTAGTTTCTCGTACCAGTGGAGCTGAAATTAAATCTAGATTTCCTTCAAAATGATTCTGAATTTGGGATTACTGCATTTATCAAAAAAGTCAAGTTTGAAACTAATTCCATAACTTTTCATTTATCTGGGAAATTATCTGAGATGAACTACTAGTTACATGGGATCTTATTCAAAGATGTAACTGCTCTTCCCTATGGTAAAAAGAATACTCTTGAAAAATTATTCTTTTTCAAAATATTTTGTATTATTTTTTCCCTTTTAGACAAGTTACCATGCTTGAATCTTTACAAATTGATTCCGGAACTTGGAGTGAGAATGTTCACGATGTAAGAAATTGCAAATCAACAGTTAAAAATGCATATGGTTATCCCAAAAAAATCTATTTCCAGGAATCTTAAATTCAAGCAAATTAATTCATCTCTAGAAATGAAAACTAATCTGAAAAAGTACATCGACTAGCTTAATGCAACGAACTTCACAATCAGTGAGGCTACTGTCGAAATGAAGATCTTTTAGATCTCAGCAACTAAAACTACATTCTAATACATAAACATTAGTAATATTTAAAGAATAACTTCCTTGCAGGAAAGTTTAAATATCTTAGAATATCTCAGAGATCAAGGAAAAGAATTAAACACTGATTTTGAGAGATCAAAGTAGCCGAAGAGTATTCTAGCTCGCAAGCAAAACCTCAAGAGACTATCGATTTTATCTAGGGCATCAAATAAAACAAATAATAGTTTCTACAATCTTGATGAAAATGAGAATTAATTCAGCAATTTAACATAATAATTCATCAATACAAATCATTTCTTCGAGCAGAGAAATCAAATAGAAAACACAAGAAATGATGAAGACAATATCCTTAGTCAGAATGAAGCTGAGCTTAATCATAAAGAGCTGCTATCCGACACTTCCGAGAGTGACTAAAGTACACCTAGAATTATTGATGAAGAGAATAATAAATTGTAGGAACACGCCTAACCTAGTTTAGTAAAATCATCTTCCTCTAAGGATAAAATCCTAAAGCATTTGATTTCAGTTAACAAATTCTTTGGGAAGCGAAAGCAAAAGCTAATTAAGCGTAGTAGTAACAAGTAAGAGGAGGCGAAAGGAATTGTGAGTAATTCTGCAAGTAATTTAAGGAAATGATTTTTAAGTAAAAAATTAAACTATTTGATTATTTTTAATTAGGCCGTAAGCGGATATCGAAGGTAACTTAAGGAATTAGCAAAGAAAATGATAACAGTAAAAAAGATTTAGAAGAAGAATAGAATATTTCCTCACAAAGATAATCAATTCTTGGAGAGTAGCTGACAGATCGAATTTAATTAGCATCAAAGAATTATTTTGAAAAACCGCTGAATGGATCTTTCAAGAGCATTCATGATGGATTAATAGATAGAGGCACTGATAGAGAAGGATTCAGCAGTGGTCTCATAAAGAATGATTAGATGTTGGAGGAGAAAAAAAGTTTAGAAGAGGAGAAAAAGAATGATTTAGAACGAAGTTCATTGCTGATGATATTGAAAGGGAATGGAGATGATAAAATAGGTGATCAAGAGCCACAAGTACCAATGAAAGAACTAACTTCCAAGGTAAAAAATAACAAATTTAAAATTAAATATTTTTTTTTTACTTCTACTTATACCAATTTTCTGCTATTAATACAAAATTTACTAATCTTGTTTTTCTACGATTAGTCTACTCGATATGACAATCCACTGAAAAGACAAAAAACAACAATAAAAAGAGCAAAGAAAAATAGAAAAAGAATCAGTTCAAAATATGGACAAGAATAATAAGAATTATTTAGCTTAGAATCATTCACAGCTGAGAATCAAACGAATAATCACAATCTCCCAGCTAACAATAACAACAACAATGCTTCTTCCGTGAATTCAGGGCTATCAGTGAATTTTCGTAGAAAGAATGATGTCATAAAGCAAATTGTTCTAAAAAGAAGTGATTTATTACTCAAATCAATTGATTTCTTTGGATTAGTCTCACTTTTAAGTCTGATATTTGTGTCATCGATTCTATTCTTTAAGATAATTTCACTCATTAATTCTGAGCTTAGCGCATTTTTAGATATCCCTTATGCAGTTTCAATACGAGCGGACTATTCTCTAATCATTAAAAATAAAGAACTTGAAATTCTTCTTTCCAATGATATTTTTGGTCTTTCCATGAATCCCCTGAATCAACAGAAAGTATCTAACATGCAAGAAATGCTGAAAGCTGATAACTAAGATAAATTGAACCACTACAAGCAAATGGTAGTTTAATACATAAATGACAAGAAAATGAGTGGACTTAAAGAATACATCTTGAATAACAAAATCACACTCAAAAATTATCATAATAATTACCAAGATAGCAGCAACAATAATGTAAATAAATAAGAGAGAAAGAATTGTAAAATTTTAGGCAACATCATTACAAAACTATCAACTTTTTATGAGTTTAGAATTTAGGAAAATCAACTTATTTCTTGCATTTCTTTTTAGGATAATAGCTTTCAAGAGATTCCTATGCAGTTGACTTACGCATTCCTATACATACAAGAGAATTTATTTGAGTATTAGCTCAATGAAATCACCTAATCAGGACCGTACAATAACATCCAGCAGAATTTCAATGCGATGTTTGGATAATACTCTAATATTCAATCTGCTGTGATGACTCATGCACTGCAGTTGTTCAGTGAAATAACTTATTTGCTTTGGATATCACTTCTTGTGATAGTATCGATTTCTTTTATTTTTATAGCTATCATCTTTCCATTGTACTCGAAGATTTAAGAAAAAAGAGAATAAATCCTTAAGTTACATGCTACGTTTGAGTCTTCGAAGCTAGAACCTTTAATAAAGAGTCTCGAGGAGTTTATGGAAATGAAGTCAAATTTATTTGGTTTTTCTTTAGAAAAATAATCAGCTTTAATATAAGCAAATAGCTATAAAAGCAATACTACTAGTAATTATCTAACTAAGAGACTCAATGGTGCTTCAAAGTCTAAGAAAAAGATTCATTCTTCTACAACTGCGATTAAAAGATTAAACACTAAACTTGTTTTGGCTGGTACCTTGATTTTCTTCTTGCTTTGTATTTATCCGATTATGAATTTAATTGTCGTGAGTGGGTTTATGACGGAGGGGAAATACAACATCTTTGAACTATCCTCTCTGTATAGTGCCCGTGCATAGTTGACGAGGTAAATATGACTTTGAATTCTTGTTTTTTAAGGGAAGGATTTATGTTAATTTTGAATAATTCTGAATGTGTGAATAATTCGTTTTCCTTACTAGCAACCATGCAGCGAACTATATGGCTATGTCAGGGAGCCTTACAGAAGGTACACTGGATGCTACAAAATATAACAGAGTTCATGCTCTGGCGAATTCAAACAGACAAAAATTGCAGGATATTCTAGATATTCTGGATAATTTCAAGGACAAAAGATACAATTAAGATGCATATTCTGGGTTTTTTCTAGCGGTTATCTAAGGAGACATATGTAAAGCTGTTGAAGACTATCCGGAGTATATGATTGAGACTAATGGAGTTGATTTAGCAGAGTGTAGGAGAGAAAATTAAGGAATCATGACAAAAGGGCTTTACGTATCTTTGAAATATTAGTTTTCAAAGTTCGAAGATGTGCTGAATTATTATGATAAAGCATCCGTTTCAAACTTCATATCTGATATGAGATATTGGGCATCGACTTTTGATTTTTTCTAATTCAATTCACTGTATTTTAACTTGATAACAATCATAGAAAGTCTACGATTCTTCATGGTAGAAGTCACAAAGGAATATTTCTCATTTATCATCTGGATTTCCTATGGTCTATTTCTATTTAGTGTTACTTTTCTTATCTTAATATTTAGCTTCTGTTGGGTTCGATTCTTCAGGTATATTGAAGAATCCCTCTTGAAATCTAGATCAACTCTAACTGTTTTATCTGTAGGACATCTCCTTGATAATCCTTATGTAATGAGTTTTCTCAATGGAGAATACAAATATTGAAGGGTTTAAGATAAAATCTCAAATTATCTTTTTCCGAATGCTAATCTTTATAATAATTCACAAATTTTCATCGATCTTTGGAATTTTTGCAGTTGCATTTTTTTGTCTTCATCGAATTCTTTTTTTAAATTTTTTTTTTAAATTGAAGAATAAATTTTGTATGGAAATAATGAACCATTATTGAAAATATAATATTTTACATTGCTACTTTCGTCTCAAGTATGAAATAAGTTGTTTGGATTTAAATTAGTAAGATAATAATGATGAGACCTAATTAAGAATTTCTGATGTGAATCTAGACCTTGAAATTATAAGCAAAAAATACAACTTCTACCATCTAATAGAACTAACAATTTAAAAAATAAAACAAACTTTATCCTTTCCCTTCCCTCCCCCCCCTCCTTCTCTTCCTCTTTTGCTTTCCTTTTTTTATAATATCGGTAGTTAGGAATAATTTAAGTTAAATTATTTAAATATTTCTATAAAATTATTGTTATTATAAATTCATTCTTTTTGTGCAACGAACTAAAAAAGAGAAGACAATATTGCTATTGATAATCCAAAATAAGCAAATCGTTTTTTTGTTGGATGGGTTTTTGTTTGTGGTTATTTTAGATTTACAATCATTATTTGAATACATGAAAGCACAATAACTTGGTCTTCTTATCATGTAGAAATCATAACCTAAGCTTTTAAACAATAAAAATATTTTCAATATGATATTTTTCATTCCTCCATCTTGAGTACCTTAATTTTTTGGAATGGGACTAGAATTGAGCTATTTTAATTCAAATCATCACATTTCTGCCTAAATCATCTTTCTGATGATAAACTAGAACATAATTCTATTAGAGTAACTTCTGAAAATCAATTAATTAAATCAAAACTCCTCCTCCCTTCCTAATAGAACCATAATCACTTTAAAACATGAACTCTTACTCAAAAACCTATTTTAAAACCTAGGAATTCCAATGAGATAAATGCCAAGTTATTATAATTAATTAAAAAAAAATAACAAATTGTCTTTCAAATGAGGGTGCTTTATATTAAAATCTTTATTATCTTCTTTATCTCTCTTGGTATCTCGAATGGAATCAAGTTCTCAATCAACAATGAAACCCTTGATATTTCAGAACACGATTTTCCTTAAAAAGCGGATCATTTCAGCGAAGACAACGGAGAAACTTGGAATGAAACTTTCTATGCTGTCTCAAGTTACTTTAACCCAGACAAAGGTTCCCTAATACTGGTGATTGATTCCGAGAACTCATGTGAAATCGGATTTGCAAACTATCCATGGATTTTCAGTCTAGCGAAACAACTCCAGTCTGTAGTAGTTTTCTCCTAAAGCAGATTGAAAAACTTCAATAATTACAACTACAACAAGAGCTCTCAAGAGTCAGACGAGTTTTCAAATTATCTAAAAATATAAAATCTCTAATAACTAACTGTAGAATAATCTCTTGAAGATGCAATTTCAATAATATAATTTATAAAAATAAACCAGCTGTTTGGTGTGAAATCAGCTACTCCTGTGATTACTTTTGGAAGCTAACTCGGTGGGACTTTATCTCTGCTCCTTAGATCGAAATTTCCTGAGATTTGCAATGTATCTTTGTCTCTTAATCCGATTTTATAAATTAATCAAGATTACGCTTCTTCCATCGACGAAGAAATCTCAATAAAACTGTCAGCCAGTGATAGACTTTGTAAGTTCGTTATTTAATAACTTAATAAAGATATTGAAGCTTTACTTCACAGTGGATAACGAGAAAACATGGTAAATTATAAAAAAAATCAAAATTATTCAACTAAATAATTAACATTTTCTAAGAAATCATTATCTAATATGATAACTTATTTTTTGTTTTAATAATGAATAGAGCATAAAATAAATATTCAAAGCTGAAGCATTGACAGATGAAGAGCTACTGTTGTTCTTCGCTGAACTATGGGAGAAATCTATAACTTTAGGAAATTCCCTGGAACTCTGCAAAATCGTTAATTTGAATGTCAACTTTAATGATTATCTGGTGATTCTGTAAATATTCTCAACTAATTTCCTTAATATCAAAGAGTATTAACTGAGCAATTTATAAGATCCCAAGACAAGTTACAAGAGTGCTAGACTTCGCTGGTGGTAGGATTGCACATAACTAGGGATACGTTCATGCGCTTATGAATCATCACCCATGCGTAGCAAGAAATTAAATGAAAATTTCTTTAAAGAACAATGTGAATTTTTATTTGGAGAGGAATACCAAATTGCTATAGAAAAATACACTAAGTCTAAAGTGAATGACTTGATTTTTTTGAGAGGATTTTCATCAGAAATGATCCCAAATCTGGCAGAAAAGGCATATGTTATCTATTACATGCTGCCGAATTGGTCAATCGAATTGGAAAAGACAGGAATTACTTTTTACGATTTAGTCTGCCCGGAATGTTCACTAAACAAGTTCGTGAAACTCGAACAAAAGAATAGAATTATCGAAATTTTATAGCATATTGCTTTCAATTTAGAAACTCTTATCTATTAAATAATAAATTCGTTAAATTGAATAGCGATTCTATTAATAATTTAATTCAAAAACAAATACATATTTTGTGTTATTTTTGAATCTCCATTGAAATACTATTGGTTTGGGACAACAATTTAAAACATTTTCTTGAATTAAAAATATGAGTATTCTTTTACAATTCCACTAGATCTTGATTATCTTGAGGGTGCTATTATCGTTAATGAAATAAAAGAACAAAGGATTTCTCTCTCCTCATAGGGCAATTAATTATCATAATTTTTTAGAAATTATTATCAGCTTTTCTCTTCCTATGCTACATGTTTATCTGTTTCACTTGTCAGTACTGTTTGGAATCCTTCAAAAATAAAGTTTTCCTAGGATTATTCTCATCTATCCTGGGCCATCAATTACCAAAGGTGGAAAGATGTTTATTCTCTTTATCAATACAAAATAGGAGGTTATTTTAAAATTATATCAGCTACAGTATGGGAATATTGTTCTTAATAGATATTTATTTTTAAAGATATTTTTACACTTGAAAAAAGAACCTTAAAGTAGACTCCAAGCTTGATGGAAAAGGGTTTA
>Ga0302271_10001799_pt1 | contig 20174 bp, 14 predicted proteins | sample III_Bog_N1_1_FD_198767 | JGI IMG/M metagenome (GOLD analysis project Ga0302271, IMG submission 198767) | Peat permafrost microbial communities from Stordalen Mire near Abisko, Sweden - III_Bog_N1_1 | ecosystem: Environmental > Terrestrial > Soil > Wetlands > Peat | place: Sweden: Abisko... | reverse complement strand
CTGATTAGGTTTGTTATAATAGGGTGCAACAGATAAAATTCCATCTATACCGCAGAGATTTGAATGCCTGATGCAGTTTATAACTTCCTGAGTGCTGTTTCCTCCGATACCTGCAACCAGAGGTACTCTCTCAGCTGTAACCTCAACGACATAAGATATAACCGCCTTTTTTTCATCTTTTGTTAAAGTGACAGATTCTCCGGTGGTCCCAAGAACAACAATATAGTTTACCCCACCGTTAATTACATGATTCACAACCCGGCCCAAAGCAGCAAAATCAATACTCGAGTCATTTTTGAAAGGCGTTACAATTGCAACTCCTGTTCCTCTGAATTTTTTCATATCCTTCATAATTATTCTACTTTTTGAACAGTTCCGGAATTTATCATTCCAAGGTAATGCAAAATCTGATTGAGGTAATCTTCAGTATTTACCGGAGACTTTAATTCCATCATAAGATCAAACGGATATTTTTTTATTTCTGCGTCGTATAATCCCACTTTAAAACTGGCCTTTGAGAGCAATGTGATAAACTGAAGCGGCATAAGTTTTTTGAAATTCAGATCAATCAAAACATCAAAACGCTGAGCTATGAATGAACTGGATTCTGTTGAAACAGGATGATAAAAAATGTTTAACTCCTGGTCTTTTAATACAGAAAAATATCTCACAGCGGTATATTGATTCGGCAGGTTATTGCCGGGATAATAACCAATAACTTTTACTTCGGTTTTATTCTCGCTCATTCTTTGGCAAAATCTCGAAAGGCAGGCGAAATCATCAATTTTTGAGGCATCCCAGACAATACCGATATTCTTTACAAGTCCAATATTTGAATAAGATGTTTTTCTTTTTGTTGCGGCTAGTTTATTCCGGAGTATCGTATCGCCGATTTTCAGCCTGACTTTTCTGAATAATTCCATATTACAAACCTAATAGTTTTTTGTTAAAATAAGAGGAGGGAGGATTTTATTTACCGATTATTTTAAGAAATTCTGACTCGCTGATCAGGGGAACTCCCAGCTCACCGGCTTTCTCTTTCTTTGATTGTCCCATATTCTCACCGGCCAGAATAAATGTAGTATTGCGGGAAACGGAGGCTGCATTTTTACCTCCATTCACTTCAATCATTTCCTTGTATTCATCGCGGGAAAATTTTAAAAAGACACCCGATATAACAATCGTCTTTCCGGCGAGTGAGTTTCCTTCTGAAACAGTTTTATTACTATCGCTGAATTTCAGACCATAAGATTTGAGCCTTTCAATCATTTTCTGATTCTCTTTATCAGAAAAATAAGCAACAATGCTAGAGGCTATTTTCGGACCTATCTCAGGTACAGTTGTCAACTGTTCAACACCTGCATTAATAAGGTCATCAATATTTTTAAACCTGGACGCAATGGTCTTGGCTACCGTTTCACCCACATGTCTTATTCCAATAGCAAAAAGGACTCTGTTATATGGTGTTTCGACAGATTTCCTTATGCTCTTAAGTATATTGGCTGCTGATTTTTCACCAAGTCTGTCGAGTGGAACAAGCTGGTCCAATTTCAGTTCATAAATGTCAGAAATATCCCTAACAAGACCATTATTAAATAAAAGGTCAACAGTCTCTTCACCCAGTCCGTCAATATCCATAGCTTTTCTGCTGATAAAATGTTCGATGCGTCCTTTTATCTGAGGAGGACAATGAAGATAATTTGGACAGAAATGATTTGCCTCACCTTCATTTTTAATGAGAACGGTCCCGCATTCGGGGCAGTGAGTTATAAATACAACTTTCTTACTGTTTTCATTTCTGTAGGAATGATCTACACCCACAATTTTTGGGATTATTTCACCTCCCTTTTCAACAAAAACAATATCATTTATATGCAGGTCCAGAAGGGCTATCTGATCTTCATTATGGAGGGTTGCACGTCTGACTGTTGACCCGGAAAGCAAAACTGGTTCAAGGTTTGCTACGGGTGTAACCGCACCTGTCCTGCCAATCTGAAAGGAAACGGATAAGAGTCTTGTTGAAGCTTCCTCAGCCTTGTATTTATAAGCAATTGCCCATCGTGGTGATTTGGCTGTAAATCCAAGTTCCTGTTGCTGACGAAGTGAATTCACTTTAATGACGACCCCGTCGGTATCATATGGAAGATTCTTCCTTTTCGTTTCCCAGAATGATATAAAATCAAGTACTTCCTCAATATTTTTGCATTTTCTTATACTGTCGGCAACCCTGAACCCCCAGTCAGCAGCCTCAAGCAGGTTATCAAAATGATTGTCATGAGGGAGATCTTCAGAGAGAAGAAAGTATACCATGCATTCAAGTGTTCGCGTTGCCACGACCCTGGGATCCAGGAGCTTTAATGTCCCGGCAGCTGCATTTCTGGGATTTGCAAACGGAGTCAGTTCTGCTTTTAATCTCTCTTCATTAAGCCTGTTGAATACTGCTCTTGGCATCAGGATTTCTCCTCTGATCACAAAATCAGATGGGGTAGCTTTTCCTTCAATTTTCCAGGGGATGGATTTTATAGTTTTCACATTTAGTGTGACGTCATCGCCTTTATTTCCATCGCCTCGGGTCACAGCTCTCAGCAAAGCACCCTTTGAATATATAATGCTGATTGAAGCTCCGTCAAATTTCATTTCACAGATGTATTCAACCGGCTCAGGGATAGCCTTCGCTATCCTGCTGTCAAATTCCCTCAGTTCATCCTCATTATAGGTGTTCCCAAGCGACAGCATCGGATAGGTATGTTCATACTGCTCAAATTCCTTTGTAATATCGCTTCCTACATGCCTGGTTGGGGATTTTTCGCTCATAAACTCAGGAAATTTCTTCTCCAGCGTATCAAGCTCATTTAATAAAAGATCATATTCAAAATCAGATACTGATGGCTGATTCAGTACATAGTATTTGTTGTTATGTTCCTCAATTTCTTTTCGGAGAACATCAATCCGTTCTTTTGCTTCAGACTTCTTCATAAAAAATTCAATTCCAGACTCCGTCAATTTTGTTACCGCATTTTTTACATTTTCCTCCGGAAATATTATTTGTAGCAATCCTGTAACCCTGCCGGACAACAATTTCAGTATTGCATGAAGGACACTTAGTGTTGGAAATCTCATTACCGGGGCTATTTCCGGTATAAACATATTTCAGGCCTTCTTCCGAAGCTGTTCTAAATGCACTGTTCAGTATTTCAACAGGTGTCGGAGGCAATTGTTCAAGCTTGTGGAGAGGATAAAATCTGCTTAAATGCAAAGGTGTATTTTTAAATCCATTTTCACTTAGCCATTTGCACATCATCCTTATATCATCAAGATTATCAGTCCAGTCGGGTATAATCAGGTTTGTAATTTCCAGCCAAACACCTGAGTCTTTAATGATTTTAAGTGAGTCAAGGACGGGCTGTAGTTTACCTCCTGTTAACTTTAGATATGTTCCCTCGCTGAAAGCTTTCAGATCGATATTTGCAGCATCAATTACTGTGCAGAGCTTTTTAAGAGGTTCACGGTTAATATAGCCATTCGATTTGAATATATTTTTGATTCCTGAATTCCTGGCGAGTGTGGCAGTTTCAAAGACATACTCATAAAAAGTTACTGGTTCTGAATATGTGTATGCTATTGATTCGCATTTGTTTTTAATTGATTCTTCAACCACCGCCTCAGGCATGAGGTCAATATTTCTTGTTTTATCAGGACTTGTCTGAGAGATTGTCCAGTTCTGACAATTCAGACAAACCAGGTTACATCCTGCGGTGGCAATTGAAAAGGCTTTTGATCCTGGCAAAAAGTGATACAATGGTTTTTTTTCAACAGGATCTATATTAACTGAACATGGATTTCCATAAGCCATAGTATACAACTTTGAATTATGAACTTTTCTGTTATTGCATTTGCTCAGTTCTCCCTCTTTAAGTACACACTCATTAGGGCAAATCCTGCACATTATTCCTCTTGCAGTCTCCTCCTGATACATTGCAAGCCTTTTGTATATTTCCTCCCGTCAGCAGAAGCTCCTGAGAAAACAGGGTTATACGGAATGCAAATCAATCCGGCCGATAGTGCCAGTGACTTTTTCAGAAAATCCCGTTTACTAATATCACATTTAGATTTCTGCATCATCCCCTCCTTTTTTCATTTCTGCAGAGACATACAATTTGATAGTCTCTACTTTTAAATTTAAGAATAGTTCTTAACTGTTCCAAAAAGTATTCCTCCTAATATAAACATAGCCAATAAATAAACCGATACCTGGATCCCGAAAACCGGAATAGCTAATCCTGAAATAAAAATAAATCCAAAGGCCGAGCCGGCAAGATCGGCACTGTAAATTCCCGAAATTGTCAGCACTTCACGGTTTTTACCGGTCAGGTCCCGAAATATGCTTCCTGTAATCACCGCCGGCAAAAAACCTGATAGGATGGTCACTATTACGGCTGTCAAACTACTTTTCAATTCTATCATATAATTAAATAGCAATCCAAAAATGATATAAAATAATATCAAGGAGATAACTTTGGTTCTTACCGAAATAGTATTAAGTAACCATATATTAAATCCGGATCCCAACGCCAGACCGGTCATCAGACCCGCTATTATAAGTCCTGTTAGCTGGTACATGTTCCCAACCATTATCTGCAGCATGAGAAGAATGATTATCTCAAATCCGGCTAAGGCGGAAGCGCTCGAATACATAAGGAGACTAGCTCTTTTAATAGTCACAACAGGTAATGCGAAGATGATTAGCAGGAGAAGTATTGCTGGTATCTTCTCATCCAGGTTTTTGCTGAACTGATACATCTGTGAATGAAAAGCAGCACCTGGAAATGCTGATCTGTTCTGCTTTAATCCACGATCAATTAAAGCCATAACTTCTTCTGATTTTTTGGTGACTCTTTCATCGTCCAGATAGTCATGACTAACATACACGTTTTTTATATTTTTCTCATCAGCAAGGCTGCAAAATGACAGGGAAACCGGATTATCCGATGCGATAAAATATAATTTATTTCCAACAACAGGCTTTACATTCACAAAATTTGCAGCCAGGCTATTATATACTGACGAACTTAGATTTATCGATTGCCTGTTAAGATAATTATCTCCCGGACCTGTTGAGCACATAAAAATGCCTCCGGAGGAAAGTCTTTTTTTTACATCTTTAAAAAATTCAGTGGTATAATATCTGTTAAGCAGGAGTGTGGAGGGGGGAGGTACCAGAAGAATAATGACATCAGCAGATTCTTTCGTGTTCCTGATATACCTGAAGGCGTCCTCATTTCTGATTGAAATGACTGTCTTTGAGTTTTTGATGTCCGGTGTTTCGTATTGCACCAATATGGGGTCTCTCTCAATATAAGTAATACTATTTACCGGATATTTGAGTATTTCCTTAATATGACTCTGAAGTGACCCTGAAATTAAGATCACCCTATCAGGCCTGGCACATTGAAGCATCGCATAATGTATATCCTCTTCACGTTCAGTTACATCATAATTATATGCCAGCAGTCGTTGATTATAATAGAGACTTGCCTCCCCTTTATAACTGCCCAGTGTTATATTGCCATATGGTGTATCCTGAGTCGCGGTAATTTTAATAACCGGAAGCAAAAGCTGCCTGAATACAATGTCCGGATTCAGAAACAAAATTGTACAGCTAAAAATCAGAGCAATTAAAATGGCGACATACTTTGACCTGACATTTACGGTATAATATGTAATTACTACGTATGTTACCATAAAAAGAAGAATGAGCAAAAGTAATTTGTAAGTGCCAACAAAGCCGGCTGGTGACAATTTTTATGAAACTGAAGCCTGAAACCATACAGAAAGGAATCAGTACAAACAGGGTATAAATAATAGACATCAGAAAGGATGGAGATTCACCCGGACTCATAAAGACTCTTGCGAAGAATAGCATAAGAGTGAGAGATATTAAAGGGCTTAATGAAAAAATGAGATTTATTTTTCTGATATCATTCAATTGGGATGTCCCTGCCAGATAAGAACCAAGTGCTGATCCAATGAGCCATGATGCTAAAAATGACCCGGCAATAAGTTCATAACCGCCGGTAATATTCATTATTTCTCTCATCATTATAAATTGAACGGAGCAGCTCACAAAGCCAATTATGAAGAGGTTAATTTTTATTCCGGAGAAGGATCTGTTTCGGTATGTCTGATCTGTTTGAACTACTATCGGACCCGCAAATAGCTTCCCATAATAGTTCAGGTGCCAGATAAAATGTAGAATGCCGGTTGTTGCCAGTCCTATTCCAAATTCCACATGCCAGCGGAGTATCTCCTTTATAAAGGGAATATTCCATTTGTAGTTTATCTGGAGTGCTAAAAATACTCCGGCAATACCTGCCAGAAAAAATGCAAAAGCAAGAATGATGTTCCAGAATTTTCTGTGAAGCTGAAGAGAGTAATAACCAATCTTATAGAAAAGATAGCTGATTAAATATATAAATAAAATAGACAGACTTGTGCTGACGACATGATACATAGTTACTTACGTGTATCTTCGAGTACTACTCCTTCATAAATTGAAATCTCCGCATCTTTCCATCCATCCCAGCCTAATCCGGCTTTGTCTCTCGAGGTATATCCGAGAAATTCTTCAACAGTCCAGCCATTTTCGGTTGCAACCTGTGGCAACATAGTGCCTGCCCGCGATCCCTTTTTGATATAAATACCATGCTTCCCGAGAACAATTTCATTAATATCGTTAATCCTTTTCAGAGGGCCAAGGACTGTTATTTCAATATCGGTATTTTTATACTCGGCAGGAGTGAGAGGGGAAAAACGGGGATCTTCAAATGCTGAAGAAATGGCAGATTCGCTGACAACATTAAATAATGGTTCTGAAGAAATAAACCGTCCGATACAGCCTCTCAATTCACCATTGATTTTCAGGGTTACAAAAGCCCCAAGTGGTTTTTTGAGATTCTCATGGATCTTTGTTTCATCAATTGTATAATTATTTCCGGAGAGCCTCGATTGAATTGAATTTTTCACAATTGAAAAAAGTTGTTTTTTTTCTTCTCCGGAGAAAGAGAAACTATTTGCCTGTTCATGTTTATGCATGGAAGGTTTTTCATTCTCAGTCATCACAATTGCGTTATATCCTACTACCTCGTCTTTTCCGGCACCTGGCGAATCGCCTGAATTACAATAACTGACAAGTTTAATATTAAGCTGCTTATTACCTTGTGCAAGATCGAGTAGTGTTAATCCGGATGTCCATCCGCACATACTGGTGGCCAGCCCGCTGATATTTTTTGATGCGTTCTTTTTTAAGGTATTGAGGAATATCTCAGGATTGCCGGAAATAATGCTCAGCGCGGTTAAATTGTCAGTTTCAACCGCCTCATTATATGGAGGGTAATGAGAGAAATCGCTGCTGATTATAAAAAGATTGTCGCTGTTGAACCATGGCTTAAGCGCTTCAGCGATCTTCTTTACTGTATTTTCATCGTCAGTCCCTATTATTATGGGAATAATTGGCGGTGTATCCTTAAAATAGTATTGGATAAATGGTATCTGAACTTCAATACTATGTTCCTTCAGATGAGCATTTGTCGGAAAGGCGAATACTCTATTATCAAGGATGAGCTTATTGGCAATCTCCTTGTTGACCTTTGCCTTGCCCAATGGTGTAATGTAGTCGCCTGTATTATACACTGATGCACCATCAAAGTACATTACATGACTTGACCCGATAATGAAGATGTTTTTATACTTTGAATTCTTTGGAATTGACGAAAAAGCAGCAGCAGCAGTTTCCCCTGAAAATATATATCCTGCATGAGGACATATTATAGCTCTTACCGTTCCTTCTGGAAGTGATTTTTTACAGTTTTCGAAAAGTTGTTTAAGTTCATTTACAAGAGTTTCTGTGTCAGCCGGATAAAACGATCCAGCTGCAACCGGCTGTCTGTCAGTTGCAATATTCTGGGAAAATGTTTCCATAGTAGTAAATATTGAAAGCAAAACAATGAGTACTGTTTGCATGACTATTACAGTTAATTGACAAAACAAAGTTATGTCAAAAAACTAAGAAACAATAGTATTTAGATAAAAGTAAAAGGGGGAAATCAGATCAGAACCATTGATTCTTTGATTATTTCGCCTTTATCATCAGTACCGTAAATTTTGATACCCAGACTTACAGTGGGGACACCGATCATATGAATTATAGGATGAAGTTCGTCTTTCAGATCTTCAGCTTCCATGTTATCGTAATCCTCGATGTTGAAATAGAGGTGAATCATAAGAGTATACTCACTGTCTTTAATGGAGCCGAGAGTCTGAACAATCTTTGCCAGCCAGATTGCCGAAGCGGTATTGAAGTACTCAAGATTTAACCGCAAATTGGTGGTAGGTCTTGGATTTTTAATATATTCGGTAACCCATCTGAGAACTGCTTCATATATTATTGCCGCATTTTCAGGGATTGACTTTCCTGACATGATAAGTTCACCTGAAGGATAATTTAAATCAACCTGGGGTGTCTTAGCTGTCGGTTCGATAAATAAATTTTTCAACTCCACCTTTTAATCTGTTATTGATTTTAAAGTTATAAAAAAACATATTCAAATGTAGGATAAGTTTTTAATAAAGTAAATTTTCTTTATCAAAAAGAAAAGGATGATTGTCAAAGAAATCGCCTGTTTGGTATAAATGACAGATTCATGGAAGGTTCCGAATGATACCGATTTTGCTCATGTTTTCATGTATATCAATACATTAAAATGTTATCTTTGCAACCTGAAATTTGTTAAATAAACGATGGAGATAATTCTTAAAGAAAAGATAAAGGAAGCTGTTAAAATTATCTACAATAGCGAAGTTAAAGACGATCTGATCCAAATTCAGGAAACAAGAAAAGATTTTAAAGGCGACTTTACACTAGTCGTCTTTCCTTTAATGCGTTTCTCTAAAAACACTCCGGAAAAGACGGGTGAGATGATCGGGCAATATCTTACCGATAATTTTTCTGCTGTTTCAGGGTTTAATGTAATAAAAGGATTCCTTAACCTTGAAATCTCTGATGCGTGGTGGATCGAGTACTTCAGAAAATTGATTTCACAAAAAAACCATCTTGAGAACTGCCAGGCTAAAAAACCCGAAATTATCCTTGTGGAATATTCATCTCCGAATACAAACAAGCCTCTTCACCTTGGACATATCCGGAACAATCTTCTCGGTTATTCCCTATACAGAATTCTTGCTGCTTGCGGTCACAAGGTGATAAAAACAAATATTGTTAATGACAGGGGGATACATATCTGCAAGTCAATGATCGCCTGGCAAAAGTTTGGAAACGGTGAGACACCTGAATCCACCGGAATGAAAGGTGATCATCTTGTAGGAAAATACTATGTTTTGTTTGAAACGAAATATAAGAGTCAGATTGAAAGCCTTGTAAAAGAAGGAGTTGACGAAATCGAAGCTAAGAACTCTGCACCTCTTATGAAGGAGACACGGGAAATGCTTCTGAAATGGGAAGCTGGTGATAATGAAGTCGTAGAGTTATGGAAAATGATGAACAGTTGGGTATATGCCGGTTTCGACGAGACTTACAAAAAACTAGGTGTGGATTTTGATAAAATCTATTATGAATCAGATACTTATAAAGTAGGCAAAGATATTGTTCTCAGTGCTTTAAAAGATAATATACTATATAGGAATGAGGATAGTTCAATATGGGCCGATCTGACCCCTGATGGACTCGATCAAAAACTTTTGCTTCGTTCAGATGGTACAGCTGTTTACATGACTCAGGATCTGGGAACGGCTGTAGGCAGGCATAATGAATATAACTTCGATAAAAACATATATGTTGTAGGAAACGAGCAGAACTATCATTTCCAGGTTCTTAAAGTTCTTCTGAAAAGAATGGGTTATAACTGGGCAGATGGACTAATCCACTTTTCCTACGGCATGGTGGAACTTCCTGAAGGAAGAATGAAATCACGCGAGGGTACAATTGTGGACGCCGACGATCTTATTATGGAAATGCAGATGACTGCCAGGGATGTCTCCCTGGAACTGGGTAAACTTTCAGATTTTTCAGACGAAGAGAAAGAAGATGTTTTCAGAAAAATAGGCATGGGGGCTCTGAAATATTTTATCCTGAAGGTGGATCCCAAGAAGAATATGACTTTTAATCCTTCAGAATCAATTGACTTTAACGGAAACACCGGACCATTTATTCAATATACATATACAAGGATAAAATCGGTATTCAGGAAGGCAGAACAGCTGGGCATAAGTACTGAGAAGATTACATTTTCCGGAACAAAAGCAGGGCCGAAAGAGATTGAGCTGATAAGACTGCTGCGAAAGTTCCAGGAAGCAGTGTCAGCAGCAGCTTTGGGTTACAGTCCTGCACTGATTGCTAACTATTGTTATGAACTTTCAAGGGAGTATAACCAGTTTTATCACGATTTTACGATCTTGGGTGAAAGTGATGAGGAAATACGAAATTTCAGGCTGATCCTTTCAAAAGTAACAAGTGAAATTATTTACAGGGGTATGTGGCTGCTGGGCATAGAGATGCCCGAAAGGATGTAGAAATAAAAGAAGGAAGACGGAAGAAGGAAAAGACGCAAATATTATGAAAGGATTGATAAACTTCGGACTTCGGACTTCAGTCTTTGGACAGTTTAATAAAATAATAATCTGAAAATATATGTTTGAAAATTTAAGTGAACGGCTCGAGAAATCCTTTAAACTCTTAAAAGGACAGGGTAGAATATCTGAAATAAATATTGCTGAGACACTTAAGGAAGTTCGAAGGGCATTGCTTGATGCCGATGTTAACTTTAAGATCGCCAAGCAGTTTACAGACACTGTTAAACAGAAAGCTATCGGTCAGGAAGTTCTTAATTCGGTAAACCCATCTCAAATGATGGTAAAGATCGTCCATGATGAGCTTGTTGAACTTATGGGCGGAGAAAAGACTGACCTGAATATTAAAATTAATCCATCAATAATACTTATTGCAGGGTTACAGGGGTCAGGAAAAACAACATTCAGCGGGAAGCTCGCAAAATGGGTCAAAACGAAAAGAGGTAAAAATCCTTTACTGGTGGCGTGCGACGTTTACAGGCCAGCAGCTATAGAGCAATTGAAAATAATCGGTGGCCAGATCGAAGTTCCGGTTTATACCGAAGATGGCAATATGAATCCGGTCACAATTGCCCGAAATGCAGTAAAAGAAGCTAAGAAGGCAGGACACGACCTGGTCATTATTGATACGGCAGGCCGTTTGGCTATCGATGAGGAAATGATGAAGGAAATTTCCTCGGTGAAAGATGCGGTCAATCCTCATGAAATCCTTTTTGTGGTTGATTCAATGACTGGTCAGGATGCCGTGAATACCGCAAGGGAATTCAATGACAGGCTTAATTATGATGGAGTTGTACTGACAAAACTTGATGGAGATACGAGGGGAGGAGCTGCACTCTCCATCAAATCTGTAGTCAATAAACCGATAAAATTTGTAAGCTCGGGAGAGAAAATGGAGGCAATTGACATTTTCTATCCGGAGAGGATGGCTGACAGGATTCTTGGAATGGGCGACATCGTCTCTCTTGTTGAGAAAGCTCAGGAGCAATATGATACGGAAGAGGCCAGGAAGTTACAGAAAAGAATATCCAAGGATCAGTTCGATTTCAATGATTTTATAACCCAGATACAGCAGATTAAAAAAATGGGTAATGTTAAAGACCTTATGGCTATGATTCCTGGTGTTGGAAAAGCAGTGAAGGACCTGGATATTGATGATAATGCATTCAAAGGTATCGAGGCAATTATAAGAAGCATGACGCCCGAAGAGAGAATAAATCCGGTTGTTCTGAATGGCAGCAGACGAAAAAGAATTGCTACCGGCAGTGGGACAAGCGTGCCCGAGGTAAACAAGCTGCTTAAGCAGTTTGATGAGACAAAGAAGATGATGAAGATGATGACCAAGGGAGGCAATGCAGCACGACTTATGGGTAGAAAATAAATAATAGAATGTATCAGATCATTGATGGTAAGAAAATAGCCTCTGAGATCAGGAAAGAGATCGCTGAGGAAGTGGCGGAGATGAAATCAGCCGGTAAGAAAGTTCCTCATCTCGCAGCGATACTGGTAGGTAACGATGGTTCAAGCGAAATCTATGTTGCAAATAAAGTCAGGGATTGCGAAGAGGTGGGTTTTAAGTCAACATTGATCAGATTCGGAACCCAAATAAGTGAAGATGTGTTGCTGGCTAAAATATCAGAGCTCAACAATGATCCTGATGTTGATGGCTTTATTGTTCAGCTGCCGCTACCTGTGCATATGTCGGAGAATAAGATAATTGAAGCTATTGATCCGCTAAAGGATGCCGATGGGTTTCATCCTGTTAATATCGGAAGAATGGTGATCGGACTTATCGGATATCTTCCCGCAACACCCTATGGCATAGTCGAATTGCTGAAGAGATACTCTATAAATACTTCCGGAAAGAATTGCGTGGTTATCGGAAGAAGTAATATAGTCGGACGGCCAGTTAGCATACTTCTTTCCCAGAAAGGCATGGATGCTACAGTTACTGTTATTCACAGCAGAACAAAAAATATTAAAGACCTTGTAAGACAAGCAGATATAATCATTTCCGCAATTGGTTCCCCGGGGTTTGTAACCGCTGATATGGTTAAAGTGGGTGCGGTGGTTATAGATGTCGGTACAACGCGTGTAAAAAGTGTTGAAAGCAAATCAGGATTCAAACTTATCGGGGATGTTGATTTTGAAGGGGTGGCCCCGAGATGTTCATATATTACTCCTGTTCCGGGTGGGGTAGGGCCGATGACGAGGGTATCGTTACTCCGAAATACAATTATGGCGGCAAAAAAAAGCTAAACAAAACCATTCCACATTCGTCTTTGCGTAGCCATTTCGGCGAAGCAAGGTTTTGAGGAAAATGAAAGGGGTAATAAGTCTCAGAATATCGGATTAAGTTGTTACCAAAATAATGAAGTATTACATAGCTACTGGCAACAAAGGAAATTTAAAAGGGCTCAAAGGATAAAAGTAAAATCTGTTTAACCTTTTCTACGGAAAATCAACTCCGGTGAAATAAAGATCAAAGCCGCCCTTGCCGCCGGGTCTGTTGGATGAAAATATAAGATACTTATTTGTGAATTGAGGGTGATAACCCAGCACCGGTCGGTATTCGTCAGCTGAAGTATTTATTCGCGGACCCATATTAACCGGTGAGCTCCATTTTCCGTTTTTCAAGATCGAGTAATAGAGATCATATCCCCCAAGGCCGCCCGGCCTGTTTGATGCAAATACCATTATATTCTTTAATATAAACGGACATTTATCTTCTGCGGAACTGTTTAAGCTATCTTCCTTAACAGGCAATACATAATCGAGGTTAAACCATGAGGAGAGATCTTTTTCGGCTGGTTTGGTAAGATAATAAATATCGAAGTTTCCGCCTTTGTTGGAAGAAAAGTAGGCAGTATCCTGGGTAGCATTAAAGCAAATATATGCATCGTCAGAGCCTGTATTCATTAGTTTAACAGGAAGCGGACCTGTGATCTCAGGTATCGTGGTTCCGGCTACCGGCTGGTTTTTAAGATAGTACAGATCGAGATTTCCCTGGGTATTTACTGATGATAACATAAGATATTCATAACCGTCAACTGTGCTGAATAACCTGTATGGACCAAAGTCATTTCCTGGTGTCTTGGCTTTGCTGATAAGTTTCGTCAGAAATGCGTCTGTAGTCATTCTGGAACTGAATCCGAAGACCCCTGTGGTTTGATCAAAAGTATATGAGATAATCCCTTGTTCAAGGTCGAACTGCCCACCAGAACTCTGCCTGTTGCTTGAAAAGACTATTGGTATATCCTGATTTATCTGAAGCAGCGCAGAATTGTAATCATCATATGTGGAGTTTATATCTGTTATGTTTATAAGGGTATCGGGAAAAGTACCTTTGGGATATTTTAACTTATTATCTGGTTTTTTACAGTCTGTCAGACATATTGAAAAGAATAAGATACAAAGACCAGCTGTCAGAAGTTTTATAAATGCTGATTTTTTCATAGTCTTGAAATTTATCGAAGGGAATCCGTCAAATATATTAATATAAAATGAAAAACCGGGAGGTCGCCCGGTTCTTCAAAAGTAGAATTTAGGTTAATTCTAGGGTAAATAGGGTTTGATTATATTATAATATTACGGTTTTACATTCATAAGATGATAATTTATGATCAAGGGTTGCGTCAACTTAGTAAAAAAAATTATAATAAATTCATTTCATTTGTACATATCTAAAATTCAATTGGTTAAAAAAATGTTAAAATGTTAATAATTGAAGCAAAGCGAAAACACCCTTCTTAAAAATAGTGTTATTTTTGTAAGCATATTTTTTATGAGCCATGGAAGATGATAAGTTTGGGTTTTCCTATGAGGAAGAGGTGAAGCATGCGGTTCAGAAGTTTGAAAAGATGAGGAAGAATAATGAAAATTATTTCTTTGATGTCATTGAATTTGAGACAATTATAGATTATTATATTGAAAGTAATAATTCTATAAAAGCCTTCGAAGCTGCAATCCTGGCAAGCGAACAGCATCCAAATTCTGTGTCGATACAACTTCGCAAAGCAAGAGTTCTTCTTGACAAGGGCAGGGCGGTTGAAGCTCTGAGATTGCTCAAGAAACTGGAAAGCATTGAGCCCGGGAACCATGAGATATACATTGCCAAGGGAACTGCTTATGGCATGCTGGGCGACATTCAGGGTGCAAAAAAAATGTTTGATTATTCCCTGACTCTTGATACTGAAGATGTAGAGAACATACTCTTCGCAATCACTTCTGTATTGCAGAACCTTAACTACTATGAGTATCTGATACCATATATGGAAAAACTCATAGACCTTGAGCCGGAATTCAAGGCGCATCTCTATGATCTGGCCTACGCATATGAAAAGATTGAGGATTATGAGAATAGTATTAAGTATTATCTGAAATACCTCGATGAAGAACCGTTCTCAGATAGCGCCTGGTATAATCTCGGGATTATATACAATAAGCTTGAATCGTACGATAAGGCAATGGAAGCATACGATTATGCTCTCGCTATCAATTCACAGAATACATTCGCAATTTTTAATAAAGGAAATATACTAAGCAATCTGGAAAAATATTCAGAGGCTATTCCTGTATATCATGAATACCTGGAGAACGAACCTGACAGCTTTGAGGCAATGACATATCTTGCTGAATGCTATGAGAAGATAGGAGAGGTGATCATGGCTAAAAAGTATTACCAGGAGGCCATAGAGCTTGCACCTGAATTTGCAGATCCATGGTTTGGTCTGGGTGTTATTGCCCTGAATACCGGAAATACTGACGACAGCCTTATTTTTTTCAGAAAAGCAGTACGGCTTGACGATGAAAATCCTGAAATATGGTACCTGTTGGGTAAAGCCCATTATTCAAAAGGAGATAAAAAAGAAGCTCTGAGATGTTTCAGGGAGGCTCTTAAGCTGGATTCTTACTATGATGAAGTTTGGGCTGATCTGGGTTCAATAATCCTGAAAGACGGGCTTTTTGCCAAAGCACTTCCTTATCTTGAACATGCTTATAAGGTCACTGGTGATGTTCCTGGTATAAATTATCTGCTCGCATCCTTTTATCTGCATGCCGGAATTAATGACAAAGCATACAAGCATCTATCAATTGCGATAAATCTTGATAAGGATCTTTTTCATGATTTTGAAGAGATCTTTCCCTCAGATAAATTTTCAAGAAAAATAAAAAAACTGCTCGATAGTAATCATCTGATCTGATATTTTAACTAAAACATGGTATGAATAATCTGCTCCCCTTTTTGCCCGAAAGGCCTTTAAAACCTAGAAATTCAGGTATAACAATGGTAATGGATAAAGGGCTTAGTATCAGAGAAGCTGAAGATTTTATGTCTGTCGGGAGCGAATACACCGATTATGTAAAACTAGGATTTGGAACCTCCCTCATTACCCCGGGATTTGAAAAGAAAATTAAGATATACAAAAAAGCAGGGGTAATACCGTATTTTGGAGGAACATTATTCGAAGCTTTCATTGTTCGGAACATGTTTAAGGAATTCGTTGATTTTCTTGATAAAAACGAGATCGATATGGTTGAAGTCTCTGACGGTTCATTCGATATCGAGCATAAAAGGAAACTCGATTATATAGCTCAACTTGCACGGCGCGGAACTGTCATATCTGAAGTTGGATCTAAGAAAAAAGATGTTATTTACACTCCAGAAGAATGGGTGGCTATGATGCGATCTGAGTTAATTGCAGGTTCTGTGAAAGTTATAGCAGAAGCCAGGGAATCAGGCACAACAGGGATATATAACGAAGATGGTTCTATAAATAATATTATTATCAGGGGTATAGCCGAGCACGTTAAACTGGAAAACGTTATCTGGGAGGCCCCTTTGAAATCTCAGCAGGCCTGGTTTATCAAGCATTTTGGAGCTAATGTAAATCTCGGCAATATCGCACCAACTGAAATAATCCCTCTCGAATCATTGCGGCTAGGATTAAGGGGAGATACATTTTTCCAGTTTCTTCCGGAAGCAATGAGACAATAGTTGCATCTTGGCAAGTTTTCTAATCTAACCAATAACCAGCTGAAAATGAGAAAATATGGTCTCATTGGATTTCCTCTTGGTCACTCATTCTCAAAAAAATATTTTACTGAAAAATTTCTGGTGCAGCATGTCTCTGAGTGCTCTTATGATAACTATCCTATCAAAAGCCTTGATGGTTTAACGAAATTAATCGAATCTGACCAGGAATTGGCCGGGTTAAATGTTACCATTCCTTACAAAACTGAAATCATAAGATTGCTCAATAAAATAGATCCGGAGGCTGAGGAAATAGGTGCTGTTAATGTGGTAAAAATAACCTGGTCATCCGGCCTTTTTATGCTGTCAGGTTATAACAGCGATGCTACCGGAATACGAGATACTCTTTCGCCTTATATCACCGACAATGTCAGAAATGCATTGATTCTTGGAACAGGAGGAAGTTCCAGGGCTGTGAACTATGTACTTGGTAAATTCGGTTTGAATGTGAAGCTTGTAAGCCGGGAAAGAAAGCCGGGTATTTTAGCTTACTCCGATATCACCCGGTCTATTCTGGAAAATACTCACCTGATAGTCAATACCACTCCGCTTGGGATGTTTCCGAATGTTGAAGGAAGTCCTGAAATTGATTATTCCGGACTTAATGGCAATCAGATATTATTTGATCTGGTCTATAATCCTGAAATTACTACATTCCTAAGGAAGGGTGCAGAGAAGGGGTGTAATGTCATAAGCGGCATTAAAATGCTTTACTCTCAGGCTGAGAAATCATGGGATATCTGGAATGATGACAGTTTTGTCTGATTAATATACTATTTAAGATGCGTATCCAGAATTTCATTTATCTGATATATTTTGATTGGTTTGGACAGATACCCATCACATCCCGCTTTTTCAGCATCCTGCTTATCTGATAGCATTGCATAAGCCGTCTGGGCAATAACCGGCAAATCAGGTCTGATTTTTTTTATTCTCCTGGTGGCTTCATAACCATTTAATAATGGCATTTTAATATCCATTAGAACAAGGTTTATAGCAGGATCTGACTCGCAGAGTGAAACGGCTTCAATTCCATCTTTTGCCCATAACACTCTAATATTCATTCTTGTAAGAAGTATTTTAAGAAAGTCGAAGTTTGATTGTTCATCCTCCGCAATCAAAATGGTTTTGCCTGTAAATTTTTTTTCCATTGTTGGCTTATTCTCATCTTGTTTATAAATTAATTCCTCAAGTACTGTAACCACTGGAATTGTAAAAAAGAAAGTTGATCCTACGGACAGTTCAGATTCAACCCAGATTTTTCCACCGAGGAGTTCGATAGTCTTTTTAGCAATTGATAAACCGATCCCCATACCTCCGAACTTTCTGGTATGAGTATCGTCTAACTGCCTGAAAATGTTGAAGATTGTATCGTGAAATTTTTCGCTGATACCTATACCAGTGTCCTTAACGAAAAACTGATACCAGTCATTTCCTTCTGAGAATACTTCTGTGTAACCAAAATCAATTGAACCAGCGTCGGTAAATTTTAAGGCATTTCGAAGAAGGTTCATCAGGACATGTTTCAACTTTCTGCTGTCAGTTACAACGTAGTTTTGACTCATGTTCTCATTAAGTATCAGATTAATTTCGATTTGTGATTTTGATTCACTTATTTTTTCTGAATTTATCATGTTTCTGACTTCTTCCAGCAGGTCAGCAAGATCTGTTTTTTCGTTATTGATCCTGATTTGTCCGGTCTCAAACATTGTAGAATCAAAAATATCTTCTACGAGAGTAAGCAAATGTTGTCCGCTCTTTGAGATGATCTGCGCATAGGACACTGTATCATTGTTTGGGCCTGAGTCAGTTATTAGTCCTGAAAAACCTATGATTGCGTTTAGTGGTGTCCGGAGTTCATGAGACATATTTGCGAGAAAAGCTGATTTCAGCCTGTCACTTTCTTCGGCTTTTTCCTTGGCATTAATTAGTTCCATCTGTACTTTTTTGCGTTCCGTAATGTCAACGGCGATACCTATAAGCCCTATGGAGTTGCCCTTTTCATCTTTTATTTCTGAGGAGGAAAGTTCAATTGGAAATTCAGATCCGTCTTTTTTTACATTTATAAGCTCACCGGTCCATCCTCCGTGCATGGTATCTGAAATAATTTTCTCTGCTGAATAATCATTACTGGCAGATGACCTTATTATGCTAATATCTTTTCCTATGATTTCTTCATCTGTATAGCCATAAGTTTTGCAGAAAGCCTTATTGACGAATATTATTTTGTTCTTGTAATCAGTTATTGAGACACATTCTCCTATACTCTCCATTGCTCTTGAAAGAGTAAGCATTTTTTCCTGGGATCTTTTCTTTTCAGTTATATCATTCGAAACCGTTAAAATACCGGGAGTTCCGTCAGGCAGATTAATAAGTGTTTCATAAAGTGCAACAGTGCATATTGATCCGTCTTTCCGGATATTTGTGACCTCATGAATAATTGTTTTACCGGAAAGGATATTGAGAATATTCTGTTCTATTTCATTACTATTTGCCGGGATTGCGAATATTCTTATATTGTTTCCGATCAATTCTTTTCTGGTATATCCTAATGTATCACAGAATGAAGTATTTACTTCAATTATTATACCTTTCTCATCGATTAGAATAATACCGGCTGGAGATAGTTCAAACATAACTCTGAACCTCTTCTCACTTTCAATAAGTGTCTTTTCAACTGCCTTTCTCTTTTTCTCCTCCCTGAGTATGTTGCTGGCCTTCAGAGACAGATAGAAATATACAACTATCACAATTATTATAACTGCTATCAGGATGTATAACCTGTTGCGAAATGAAGTCAGTTTAGCAAAGACCTCTTTCTCCGGAGTAAAAATTAATATTGTCCAGAATGTATTCCCAAGTGCTACCCTGTAAAAAGTTGCCAATGTTTTTGAATATTCTTCTTCCCCCTTTCTGGTCGGGTCGGGGTAACAGACCCAAGTGCCAGCCGGAACTTTTCCGGTTTTATCTATCAGCTGCAGTACTGACGGTGAATTACTATAAATATCTTTCACCAGTTTCCCGTTCCGTTCCGAATTAGGATTGTACAATTCAATACCTGCTTCACTCATTATCCATGCGTAGCCAGTTTCTCCGGTCCTTATATTCTCTATAAAACGCTTTCCAAGGTTATTTACCGGTATTAAGATTGCTAAACTGCCTTTATATTCATTATTAATCAATATGGGGACATGATATGCAACGGTTCTGAATCCCTGAACAGAGGTAAATACATCACTTACCGTTGGTTCTTTAGTTTCTAAAATTCTCTTAATATGAGCCTGGATTGATATATCCTTACCAATTGCACCGTTGTTTATTGGGAAGGTATATTTTAGAATGCCCTTTGAATCGACCATTGTGATACCCTCTATCTGGTCGGAGTGACATTTATAGAAATCATCAAGTAATTCTTTTCCCTGATCGTTCAGGTCAGATACATAGGGTAGTCCCGATAGAAATCTGAGTTCCCGCTGGTAATAGATGAAAAAACTTTCGA